>OCTW011600924.1_pt1 | contig 18563 bp, 15 predicted proteins | sample 1539671 | NCBI WGS metagenome assembly OCTW01 (sample SAMN02144230, study PRJEB22623) | gut metagenome | biome: sheep rumen | host: Ovis aries | place: New Zealand
ATGACTGTCGATGAATGCCTTGAAGTCGACCATCTCATGAACGACAGGCACCCACGCCTTCTTACTCTGTTTGACCGCCGACAAGATGATTTTCTCCACACGATCCCGGCGGATAACCTTCCGTTCGGAGAAACGACAAGAGAGAAAAGAGAATTCATCGATGCCTATCTCGGTGGCTTTCTCCACAAACCACTCCACCCGATCCATCATCTTAGTGGGCGCCATGGCCAGATGGATATGGCCTTGCCATATCGGTTGTTGCGGCAACACCTCCTGGATGCTATAACGACAGTGCTTGTTGGATGCCTCGGTGACCACGGCGTGATAGAAATTCCCCACACCATCCGTCAGGAACAGGGGATCACCCTCCTTCAGACGTAATACCCTGACGGCATGCTTCGCCTCCTCCTCAGACAACTGCTGGGCGGTGACGGCATCAGGGACATAGAAAAAATGCTCTTCCTTCATGCTTGATCTTGTGAATGGTTGTTTCTTCTGCGCTGTTCATCACGCAGATGGGAGGCTATCTCGTAGTTCTCTTCCTCGATGGCTTTCTGCAATGCCTCGGAGATCATCTCATTGGTCATGGTATTGATAGGCAGTGATATGCCATTGGTATTGGGGAAATACCGCATTGACTGACGGGCCATCAGATTAGGATCGATAAAGATGGGGATATCGCCGACGATAGATAGCAGCACCGCATCGCTGGCACGTATGGGGATAGGATCCGGGGTAAACGCATTGTATAATCCCACCTTATACTGTCCGTCGATGATATTACTGAAATACAGCATCATATCAGCACAGTGGGCAGCCGTCAACAGCGATTGTAACACCTCGGGGAGCATGATCTCTGTGATGGGCACCTTCTTGACGCGCAGTTCTATCTGAACAGCCATGTCGTGGTCGCAGAAGAGCGTGATCTGACGCTGCTCCTCCATATCGGTGAGCACCATCAGACACATCTCCTCAGAGCCGACAATCTCTGATACAGACTTAAACTGCAAACGTATCTTGTCCATCATCAATAGGGTTTAACCTTGTCTTTCTCCGGACGGAATACCAACGCGAACGAGATACCCACAAACAGGGCGAAGGCAGAGAAGATAAACCAGCACATCTGCCAGTTGCCTACCAGGTATCCGTTCTCCCAAGAACAGAAGGAGTTGACAATCTCACCGGCAGCCAGTGTGCCCACCGTGGCACCCACGCCATTGGTCATCATCATGAACAAGCCCTGTGCAGACGCCTTGATAGACGGTTCGCACTCCTGATCGACGAAGATACCGCCAGAGACATTGAAGAAATCGAAGGCTACACCATAGACAATACATGAGAGCACAAAAAGTATCACACCTGGCATGGCAGGATTACCTAATCCGAAGAAGCCGAAGCGGAACACCCACGCAAACATGGACATGAGCATCACCACCTTGATGCCAAAACGCTTCAGGAAGAAAGGTATCAGCAGGATACAGAGGGCCTCACTGATTTGTGAGATAGAGGTGAGCAGTGTGGCATTATTGGCTGCAAAGGAGGTAGCCACGGCAGCATCGGCAGAACCCTTGAAACTGGTAATGAAAGGACCGGCATATCCGTTGGTTACCTGCAGGCACATACCGAGAAGGGCTGAGAAGATGAAGAACAGCGCCATCTTCTTCGTCTTGAACAGTTTGAAGGCATTCAGGCCAAACGACTCAGCCAGGGATGTCTTTCCCTCTTTCTTCACCAAACGGCATTCGGGCAGAGTGAAACAGTAGGCAAAGAGCACCAGACTCAATACGCCCGACACAAAGAACTGCATGTAGGTATACTGGAACTTATGAGCGTTCTCCGACAGGGTGAAAGAGAATGATCCATCATCCCATGCAGCGCAGTTGACAAACCACATCATGGCAATAAAGCCGACGGTTCCTAACACACGGATAGGAGGAAAGTCTTTCACGGTGTCCATCCCCACCTTGTTCATCGCACTAAAGGCCGTGGTATTGGCAAGGGCGATCGTAGGCATGAAGAAGGCGACACTCACGGTATAGAAGGCAATGAACAACCCTTTCTGCGGCAATTCCTGTCCGAAGCCTGCCTGTACGCCTAACCACCAACATCCTAACATGAAGATACCGGCTGCCAGATGACAGAGTCCTAACAAGCGCTGGGGCTGTATCCATTTATCAGCTACGATACCCATCAGTGTAGGCATAAAGATAGAAACGATTCCCTGAATGGCATAAAACCATGCGATTTGACTTCCCAAACCAGCTATTCCCAGATAGTTTCCCATACAGGTAAGATACGCTCCCCAGACAGCAAATTCCAGGAAGTTCATGATAGACAAGCGTATTTTCAGATTCATATGACTATGTTTTAATATTTGACTACAAAAGTAATAAAAGTTAGGGGAAATACAAAAGCAAGGGGATAAAAAAATAAAAATTGATTGTCTCACGACAACCAATCTTTATTAACCTTAATAATCTAATACCATGAAAAACACTATGCAAAAGTAGCAAAAATTCGTTGAAACCGCAAGAGAATACAAACAACTGACAGATTATTTAACCTTCATTAAACATTTTGCCATCCCATTTATATTTTCTTTGCTTAATTATCGTTCGAATAAGTGCATCATCATCTTTGTTGACAAAGGGATAGGAAATATCAAAAAGCAGTAACTTTTTGTCTTCCGACCAACGGATTTTTAACCCTACGGGATCCATCATCGACTGTATCTCCTCAAACCGTTCCTGACTCATCGTATCGGGTTTTGCGGTGAACAGTTGGAGTAATTTGTCCCTATCGGAGGATATTGGCAAACCGAGAGACTCTTTGAGCGATGACCAGTCGGAATGGTAGAATCGCAGTTCACTATCCTCAAAGGGAACAGCCACGGTCTTGATCATGCAATACACGGGTGATATACTGTCTGTTGTCTGCAGCACCTTCAACTCCAAATTCGTCACTGCGTTGAGGTGAACAGACAGGTAATCGTTCGTGAGTGTATCCATCACCCCCTGACCCTGAAGGAGGTTCTTCACCTCAGACCGTACCTTCATATCCACATAGTCGAGGTGCTCCTTGCGAAGATCCTTGTTCAGATAACCAATCACCTCATCCGGCATGCCCAACCAAGCATCCCGCACCGTGGTCTGAGCATTAGCAGTACCCAGACACATCAACATTCCTATTATAATATATATCTTTCTCATAAATCCTATTTCACGGGGGCTCACGCCACCCGCCTATACTCTATCGCCCTGAAGGGCTCTACACTCTAAACTCTACACCCTAAACTCTAAACTCTAAACTATTTCGTCTCGATCACGATTTCCGACTCCAGTTTTCTCGCGGCATCACTTACCTTCAGCGTCATGGTTCCTGCCTGTTCTGTAGAACGGACGATGACCACCAACTGTCCATGGAACAGCTTCATTGTGGGTTCGGTAAACGACTCGAGTGAGGTGGCATCACCATTACAAACAGCCTGGAACACGCCATTGCCAGTCACTGAGAATGTCAGTGCATCGGCCGCATCAGGTATCAGTGTACCATTCTCATCCGTAAGGGATACGGTGATAAATGACAGATCCTGTCCGTCGGCTTCTATCGTCTTACGGTCACACTGCAGCGACAACCTTGATGGTTTACCGGCTGTCCGGATCACCTTCTCTCCCGCTGCCTTACCCGTTTTATCATACACAACAACCTTCAGTTCACCCGGTTCATAGCGTACATCATTCCAACGCAGACGGTAACGATCGAGGTAAGCCTCGCCTCCCTTATCGAATCCGACACCACGTATATCCTGCTTGGATATCTTACCGCAGCTCTTACCGTTCACGAACAACTCAGCTATTGGATAGTCGGTATAGCAATATACAGGTATCTGCTTACCTATCATCTTCTTATCCCATGTCCAGTGAGGAAGCAGATGAATGGTATGTTCACGTTTGTTCCATATCGAGCGATACAGGTAATAACGGTCTTTGGGTAATCCCGCCAGGTCGCAGATACCGAAATAACTACTTCTGCTGGGCCAGTACTCGTCATAGGGCGTGGGCTCACCCAGATAGTCATAGCCCGTCCACACAAACTGCCCTATCGTATATGGCAGATCATCCATGGCTGCAAAGTCGGCCTCAGGAAGGTTGCTCCACGAACAGTATTCCGTATCATAGCTCGAACATTGTCCGTCGCCGTATACCTGATGATTGGAGACCACCACCGGCAACTTATACACGCCGCGACTGCTTACCGTAGAGGCAGTCTCAGAACCCAAGAGGAATCCCTTCGGCAACTGCTGTATATTCTTCGGGTACTTATATACACGGTAGTTGAAGCCAGGGATATCCATCACCTGTGCAAAGCCCGACTTCAGCGCATCTTCAGCTCTATCAAGACCCTGGGTCACGGGGCGCGTGGGATCCAGTCGGTGACAGAGATCCTGCAGACGGCAACTGATCTCCCTACCCTCCTCACTCCACTGTTCGGGAATCTCGTTGCCGATGCTCCACATGACGATGGATGGATGATTACGGTGAGCCAATACCAGATTGGTGATATCCTTGTCACTCCACTCACGGAAGAACCGCGCATAGCCGTTCTTGCATTTAGGATACAGCCACATGTCGAAGCTCTCTGCCATGACCATCATACCCAACGAGTCGCAGATATCCATCTGCCACTGCGACGGCATATTATGACTGGTACGTATCGCGTCAGCCCCCATCTCCTTCATGGTCTTAATCTGGCGGATCAATGCCGCCTTGTTGACAGCAGCGCCCAGAGGACCCAAGTCGTGATGCAGGCACACACCCTGTATCTTACGGCTTACGCCATTCAACTGGAATCCCTTCTCCTTATCCACCTTGATGGTGCGTATACCGGTGTTGAGCATATACTCATCGATCACCTGATGATTCTTGGACAGTTGGATCAGCGTCGTATAGAGGTAAGGACTCTCGGGAGTCCACAACTGCGGTTTCTTCACATTCAGTGAGGTACTCACTTTTCCGCTGGCGGGAACATCACAGTGGGCTGCAGCCACGATATTACCCACCTTATTCAGCAGTTTGATCTCCACGGCATAGATCCCATCTGGATCGAGGTCCCTCATCTGCGTATCTACATCGATGCCTGCTGATGTACTATTAATATAAGAGGTACGCACGAAGGAATGCCACTCGTCGATATGGGCAGCAGCATACAACTGCAACCATACCGGACGGTAGATGCCGGCACCCGGATACCAGCGACTGCTCTCCTCCATGTTGTTCAACTGCACCTCTACCGTATTGTCACCACCTTTCTTAATATAGGGAGTGATATCTATTCTGAAGGTGTTGTAGCCGTAAGCCCAGCCACCGGCATACTTGCCGTTGACATACACCTGCGGCTCACTCATCGCACCGTCGAACACCAGTTCAGCCTTCTTAGCCTGAGCAGGTATATGTAATGCCCGACGGTAATAGCCCTTGCCGATCCAGGGTAGTGAACCCGAGCGACCGGATTTCTCCGTGGCCTGCTTCTCACCATTCTGTTCAATGGCCACATACTGCAGATCCCATTTCTTGTCGAATGGACCGCTGATGGCCCAGTCGTGTGGGATTGTCACTTTTTTCCATTGCTGTTTGTCGAAAGAGAACTCCCAGTTGTCTGTCAGGCACTCCACGTATCTCACCTGTGCTGACGTATGCAGCATACAGCTGACCATGGTTATTAAGAGAAATAGTTTCTTCATGTCGATGATTCTTTATTTGTGCACAAAATTACGGTTTTTTTTTCATTTATAGTCTAAAAAATGCACAATATTTGTACCTATGAAACCACAAAATAATAAGCACAGCTTATTTACTTTGTAATAACAGATATTACATTAACTAAGAAAGTCGAGGAATATGATTAGTGTTTATCTATACTATAATCATTAAACGCTTTAAATTCACTAGAGAATTCAACGACAAAAAAAACTAATCGCTGAAGGAAAACATATTAAAGACACCTTTTCTAACCATCACACCATTAAAGATAAATGATTATTTACTTTTACAATATCAATAAACCATGATATATAAAGAATGTCAAACGAGGACTGAAAACACTAAAAAAGCATGATGAGGGCTATAGAAAAGAGGTTTTATTCGTTAATATATCTTAAAATCCAAAAGTGTGTCCCCACACAAAAAAAGATGAAGAAAAAAAGTTGGATTTTTCTTTTTTCTATTAAAAAAGTGTATTATCTTTGCATCGTTATCCTGAAAACAATCTTTTTACCTTAAAAAAAACTAATACCTATTGAAGATAAAAGCGATCAGCTGTGAAGCCAGTCGCTTTATTTTTTTATATAGACTCAAGGATATTATCTGCTGAAACTTGTTTTTTAGGATTGTTATTTTTCCGTTTTCCTAAAACACAAAGATAATCGACTGGACCAGTTGCATAGCAAAGATATAGATGATAAACAAAGGAAGAGCATCTGCGATGCCCACAGTAAGCGTATGCATCAAGGCGCCTACCGTCTTTACCTTGCCAATCATCATCGCATAGCAGACAGACACCACGGTGATGATGAAGGCGATAATGGGGATGATGGCCTTGCTGAAACTGCTGGGGAAGAGATGTCCTGTGCTACTGAGTAAGATAGCATGGGGAACGGCTGTGAGCAACACCACGAGCATGATCAGCAACAGACAGATGATTAACGATACCCGTAGGGAGAAGCGCTGCCGGAAAGAGACCTTTTTGCGATGTGTCATCATACGGATGACCGTTCCCATACCACTCTCACGATAACTCCCCCACGCTATCGACAACAGCAAGAGCCATAACAAAACAGGGCTGGTAAGGAAGAAGGTATACTGTCCGATAAACCAACGGATACCCTCCTCACTCAAGAGAGAGTTTACCGTCGGGGAACTCGACGAGGCATCGAGGATCCATGACAGCAGGATGAGCAACAGTTGGAGAGCCATCAATACGACGGCTATCCAACCAGCTATTGTTTCCAGTCGTTCCTTACGCATAACCACAGGATTTAATCATCATCAGGATGGAGGTTGTCGATATCGATGATGCGCAACTCCAAGGCGCGCACCACCAGACGCGTGGCGTTGACACCCATACCGCCATTGCCATCGGGGAACAATTTCTGGATGAGCTCATTCTGGCGTTTCTCCAGACTCTTCACGCCGAAAGGCATGCCACGCAGGTTAGCGATCTGATCTTTGGTATATCCCAGGGCAAGATGACGCAGAAAACGCTCATCATACTCGTCGATCTCATAGTTGACAACAGCCTCCTGACTCATCAACTGCGTGTTGACACTATATTTGAAGCGCTCCAGGATCTTCTCGATGATCGGTTCATTGAACACCAGTTTCTTACCGCTCATCACGCTGAGCACATCACTGCGAGTAAGCAGGTCGCCACTCTTGAGGATAATACCGTCACAACCAGCGTCCAAAGCATCCACCCATAGTTTCTCATTGAGGATCTCGCCGGTGAAGATAAGCACCTTGATATCAGGATACGACTCTTTGGTATAGCGGCATATCTCCACGCCCACGGTGGTAGAGCCACCCAAGCCCAGGTCAAGTAAAACCAGATCGGGGTTCTGTTGTTTGATCAGTCGCCAATAGACCTTCTCATTCTCGGCTGTTCCTATTATCTCAGCCTCGGGGATGTCGTTACGGAAGATTCCCTCTGTGCCCTTCAGTTCCAAGGGCACATCTTCGACAATTATTACTTTAAATGGATTCATATATGCTATTTTTTGCTAATGTTATCTTTATCAAAGACCCCTCGTCGGCCGGTTCTGCCACGATGCCGCAGCCACGCAGGTTGGTGCTCTCACTGTTTTCGCGTACGATCTGCCGACAGATCATAAAGGGGATATTCTCTACCTTGGGGATGAAGAAATCGCGATAAGGCACTTTGCTCATGGTGATTGACAGTTCTACATATCGCTGATCTTTCTCTTTCGCATGAATCAACAGTTCGGGTTCTCCACACTGTTTCTGCAAGATCTCCAACATATACCCGATGCTCACCTCGTCACCTTGTATACAGACACGCTCTCCCTGCGACTGACAGTGTCGCGGAAGGATATCCTCCAGGTAAAAGACCTTACTTGGTATCCTGACACTCTTTACCTGTCGCATGGCCTGAGCCGACAACAGCGAATAGAGTTCTTTGTAATACGACACCAGTTCATCGAGCTGCTGCAGTATCTCACCCTCCTGCTCAGAATCACGTTCTTGCTTCGTATCATCATGCTTCACGGCCAACGCGTCGTTCACCAGTTGATGAATGCGCGAGGGGTAATACATCGTCTCATGCTTGAGGGTGCTCAGACAGTTGTCGAGCACGTTGTTACTGATATGCAACTTACCCTCCTCGTATTTCAGTCGCCGGCACTCATCCTCTGCCAGTTCGATATCTATCTGCTTGACATTATTGGCTAAGATACTTAATTGCAAAGTCTCACGTATCTGCTGCAGGATCTTCAAAAGGTCGGAAGGCATGTTGTTGGCATTCTTCAGTTGTTTATCTACAGCCTTCAACTTATCTTCGTCGGGCAAGTCACTCAGTAGGGTGTCATTCACCTCCTCCACCCGATCCATGTAATACCGGTAGAACAGCTGATGACGGTAATACAACAGGTAGTAGGCCACCAGCAGGGCGAGCAGCAACAAGAAGAGAATGATGATGGCTATATTCTTGTTGATCTTAGAGCGCTGCATATTCTGCACGTACTTATCCAGGGTGTTGTCAATACCGATCTCCTTATACAACTGTGTGTATACCTGGTTGTTATACTGATAACGATCCCAGTCGTGGAGCGCCAGCGCCGCCACGGCTATCTCATTACGCAGTGACAGCAGCGTCTGGTAATTGACATGCACACTGTCTTTATACCACTGGATATCTGCCGGGGTCTCTGTGCCCATCATCACCAGTAACAGACTGTCGTTCTTATACTTACTCCTGTAATAGTGATTGAGACAGTCTAAGGCACTCTCTGCGAAGAGCATGGTCTTGGCATAGTCGTGATGGATATTACACATATAAGCACTGTCGGCATGCAGATCGGCAGTTACCAACATAGAGTCTACGGCAGGACCTTCTAACACATCCTGGGCAGCGGCTCTCTCACAGGGAAGACCAACCAATGAAAGAATCATTAACAGGATACCGGCCATACCCTTGGGCAAACGGAAGTAGAAACGGCTGCCTTTACCCTGTTCACTCTCCGCACCGATATCACAAACACGGAAGATCTTACTGATTTTCTTATACGACTCGATGATACCCTTGCAGTTCATCAGTCCGAAACCATGACCGTTGTGTATCTTGTGGTCAAAGATCTGACTCAACTGCTCAGGGGACATTCCCTTACCGGTGTCTTTGACAGAGATCTCCACACTATCATCAACAACAGCACTGCTAATGGTCACGGTGCCTCCCTTCGGGGTAAACTTCCTTGCATTGTCAGCTATCGTATTGATCATGAACAGGGTCAATACCCTGTCGGCCTTCACCACATCCTCGGTGGGGATAATCTCAAGGGTGATATCTTTCATCTGGAAAGACATCTTCGAGCGGGCCACGATATCCAGCAACTCCTGCACAGGAAAAGTCTCTATGTGGAGTGACAACTGTCCCTTGCGCAACTGGATCCATTCTGTCAGAGTATTGTTATAATCCTTGACCGTATCCGAGAGTTCTGCAATATACTGATAGCGCTCCTGACGCACCTCGTCAGTCTCATTCATCTGCCTGAGGCGATTCACTTCATGGATAATCCGGTCAATAAATGGCAGAATACTGTTGCTCAGGAATATCTTTGCACGGTTGTCGATATTCCTCCTACAACTGCCTGCATATTTGATTTCATGAGCAGAGTATTCCTCCTTAACCTCCTCATCACGCTCATCTAACTTGTTGATATAATCACTGTTAGTGTTTTTCCATTGATTGATTGGTTCAAGGAGCGCCTGCAGAGACTGACTGCGGTCTTTCTTCTTCCTGAGATAGTCGAAGATAAAGGTGGCTACAACCACAAGCAGAATCATCAGGATCACAGTGGCAAGCATGACGTTCAACTGTCGTGAGGACTGCCGCAGTTGTTCTGCGCGTGCCTCGAGCTCACTGTTCTGCCTCTTTTTCTTCTGCATGTCAAGGTACACATTACGGTGATAGTCGCTGGCCTCTTTGTTGTCAACGGCGGAATAAGTGAGTGACAATCGCTCATGAACACTCGCCACCAGGTCGGGAGCCTGTTTGATCGCCTCATTGCTGAGTGCCGACTCCAGACAATATATAGAAGAGGTGTAATCACCCAGATCCCAGTAACAGGAAGAGAGTGTTCGGTAAGCACCCGCTATCTGATAGACGTCCCCATACTCTACGAACAACTCCATGGATCTCTGGGCAAGGTATCCTGCCAACAGGTTATCGGGCATCCCGTCGGGATTGATAAACTTCATGGCCGAGTAGTTATCTTTTAACAACCGGTCTTTGATGACGGGATTGCTGAGGTGCTCACTCATGGCCTGCAGGGCATTGGCTTCCCAATACAGATAACCGTTTTGTTTCGCCAGAAGATAGCAGCGCATCAGGTAATCCCACTCCACCTGCGCTGTCTCCTGCGGGGTCTTTCTGTCAACGATACCTCCGGCACCTATCTGGTACATATAGTCCAACCACTGGGCGGTATCCCCCTGTAACGTGGTCTCATCGATCTCCTCAAGGGCAGCACGCGACTCATCTACAAGTCCTAAATAATAATAGTATATAGATACGTTGATATTGTATTCGCTGGTGGCGTACAGCAGCATGTCCTGCATATGGTCATCCAGCATTGATTTGTCTTCGTTAATACGGTCGATTCGCTGTTTGGCACGTTCTTTATATTCATAGAACAACTTATTCTCCGACTCCCTTTGGGAGAGTCGCATCTGCGTAACATCGGCAACCAGCAGCTCTACCTGATTGTCGGTGATATCTCTCACACTGTCTAGTTGCATCTTTGCCAGTGTGTAGTTCATGCGTTTCACATTGACATATGCCTGATGGTTCAGGGCTTCTGCCTTCCCCTCGGTATAGTGCCGACTCAGGTCGAAGGCCTTACGAGCATAATAATATGTAGAGTCAAGGTTTTTGTAATGGTAGTCATATGCTATTCTGTTCAGTCTGTCAACCTCATCTTTCTCTGGTGATGAACAGCCTGAAAGAAAGAAAAGACCCAATAGGAGCAAAAGACATCCTATTGAGTCTCTATAATGTGTGTTCTTATTTACGCGCATCAGCAACGTAACCCAGTGCCTCCTTGCACTTGTCGGTGACATACTGCCAGTCGCCGGCAGCTACCTTGTCCTTCGGGAACAGCTTAGAACCCATACCCACGCAGTATACGCCAGCCTTGAACCATGACTTCAGGTTGTCTGCCTCAGGAGCAACACCACCAGTCACCATGATCTTAGACCATGGCATAGGAGCCTTCAGACCCTTCACCATATTCGGACCAACCACATCACCGGGGAATACCTTAGTGAGGTCGCAGCCCAACTCCTGTGCCTTACCAATCTCGCTGACGGTCATACAACCGGGGCAGTAAGGAATCAGACGACGGTTACAAACAGGGGCGATATCCGGATTGAAGAGCGGACCAACTACGAAACAAGCACCCAACTGGATGTACATGGCAGCTGTAGGAGCATCCACTACAGAACCGATACCCAATGCGAGCTCAGGACATTCCTTATCAGCCCACTTTACCAGTTCACCGAATACTTCCTGTGCGAAGTCACCACGGTTGGTAAACTCAAAGGCGCGAACGCCACCCTCGTAGCAAGCCTTCACCACATTCTTACAAATCTCCAAGTCCTTGTGATAGAAAACGGGAACCATACCAGTGTCACCAATCTTCTTCAGGACAGCTATCTTATCAAACTTTGCCATTTCTTTTTATTCTTTATATTCACGTTTCAAATACAAGCGACAATCAAAAACGGCAACCAGCTCCCAGCCTTCCATGCCCAGTCTGTTGAGTTTCTTCTCGGTACCTACCACAGAAGAAATCACCTTATATTCGAATTGTTTCATGATTAATAATTATCGTTGTACACGTCCGTTTGCATTACCACCAGCCAGTGACTCTACCTCGTCAACACTTACCAGGTTGAAGTCGCCATTGATCGTATGCTTCAGTGCAGAAGCAGCTACAGCAAACTCGAGTGCCTCACCCTGAGTAGCTTTGGTAAGCAGACCATGGATCAAGCCACCAGAGAAAGAGTCACCACCACCAACACGGTCGATGATAGGATTGATCTCATAACGCTTGCTCTGATAGAACTCCTTACCATCATAGATCAGCGCCTTCCATCCGTTGAAAGTAGCAGAGAAGCTCTCACGCAGGGTAGATACCACATACTTGAAACCAAACTCCTCGCGCATCTGCTTGAAGATACCCTCATAGCCGGCAGCGTCTGTCTGACCACCCTCTACGTCAGCATCTGGCTTGAAACCGAGACAGAGCTCAGCATCCTCCTCATTACCGATACATACATCGACGTATTTCATCAGTGGGCGCATGATAGAGATAGCTTTCTCAGAGGTCCACAGCTTCTTGCGGAAATTCAGGTCGACAGATACAGTCACACCATGACGCTTGGCAGCCTCACATGCCAGCTTGGTCAACTCAGCAGCCTTGTCAGAGATAGCTGGGGTGATACCACTCCAGTGGAACCACTGTGCACCCTCCATGATAGCATCGAAATCAAAGTCAGAAGGATCAGCCTCAGCGATAGAACTGTGAGCACGGTCGTAGATCACCTTTGATGGACGCATGCTGGCACCTGTCTCTGCATAATACAGACCTACGCGGTCACCGCCACGGGCAACAAACTGGGTATTCACACCATAACGGCGGAGCGCATTGACAGCAATCTGTCCAATCTCATGCTTAGGCAACTTACTCACGAAGTAAGCATCATGCCCATAGTTGGCTACAGATATGGCTACGTTAGCCTCACCACCACCAGGAATAATACGGAAACTCTCACTCTGAATAAAACGGTCATTACCTGTTGGGGAAAGACGAAGCATAATCTCGCCTAATGTTACAATCTTTGCCATGTTCTTTGAATCTTAGATTTTTTGAATGTTTTATATGATTAAATGTTTGTCTTGATTAACGTACATATTATATAATCGGTGCAAATATACAAATAAAAAAGCAAAATCCCACTTATTTACGAAAAAATATCGCTGTGCATTCGCACAATTCGGTTTTTATTACTATTTTTGCACACAAATTACACGATGAGGTAAAAGAAACACTAAAGGAATCAGATTGTCATGACTCAGAAAGTGAGAATAAAGGATATCGCAGAAAAGGCCGGCGTTTCCGTCGGGACGGTGGACCGTATTCTGCACCACCGCCCCAATGTCTCGAAATCAGCAAGAGAGAAAGTAGAAAAGGTACTCAAGGAGATTAACTACCGTCCGAACATGTATGCCAGTGCCCTGGCTTACAACAGGTCGTATACCTTCCACCTGATCATTCCCTGGCATGACCAGGAGGCGTATTGGGAAGAGATTGAGGAAGGCGCGATGAAAGCCTGTGACATGCGGCGTGACTTTCATGTCAACATAGTGATATCCTATTACAAACGATTTGATGCCCAATCGTTTAAGAACACTTGCAAGGAGGTGTTGGAAGCAGACCCTAATGGTGTCATCCTTGTGCCGAGCGAACTGGATATCACCCAACCGTTCACGGATACCCTGCACGAGAAGAAGATTCCCTTCATCTTACTCGATTCATATATCCCCGAGCTCAACCCACTGACATTCTATGGTCAGGACTCCTTCGCCAGCGGTTATTTCGCGGCTAAGATGCTGATGCTGATTGCCAACAAGGAACAGGAGATCATGCTGATGCGGCAGACCAACAACGGTAAGTTGTCCAGTCGACAGCAGGAAAACCGTGAGGTGGGTTTCAGACATTACATGAAAGAGCACTATCCTGAGGTAACCATCTCTGAGATGGATCTCCCATTGGATCATCAAGATGACTACGACTCCATTATGTGTGATTATTTCCGCTCTCACCCCAACACCCATCATTGTATCACCATGGGGTCAAGGGCATACCTCGTTGGCAATTATATCAAGGATCATCAAATGAAAGATATCCAGATCATGGGCTACGACATGGTGGCGAAGAATGCCCAGTGCCTGCAGGAAGGAGTCATATCTTTCCTCATCGCCCAGCATGCCTACATGCAGGGTTACTCTTGTGTGGATGCCTTGTTCAAGTCGATCGTACTCAAATTAGATATAGAGCCCATCAATTACATGCCCATCGAACTCCTGTCAAAGGAAAATGTACAGTTCTATAGAAGAAAACAACTTTAATTATTATAAAACTAATCATTATGCAACAACAATCGTTTATTAAAATCAATCCAGCCGACTCTGTCGTAGTTTGTCTTAGTCCGCTCAAGAAGGATGAGGTAATCCAGGTGGATGGAAAAGACATTGTAATCGGACAAGATACGCCTGCAGGACATAAGATCCTCATCAAGGATACACCTGCCGGTGAAAATATCATCAAATATGGTTACCCCATCGGTCATGCCAAAGAAGACTTGCATGTCGGACAATGGGTAAACGAGAATAATCTGAAGACCAATCTGAAGGGTACGTTATCATACAAATATAACCCTGTAAATGAAGATCTTGACATACCGAAGGTAGACCGCACCTTTAACGGCTATGTACGCAAGAATGGTGAGGTAGGTATCCGTAATGAGGTATGGATTGTTCCCACAGTAGGATGTGTCAACGGCATCGCCGAGCGCCTCGCTGCCCAGTTGCAGGAGGAGACAAAACTGGAAGGCATCGACGCCGTACATGCATGGCATCACAACTACGGTTGTTCGCAGTTGAGCGGTGACCATGAGAACACCCGTAAGGTGCTGCGTGACATCGTACTCCACCCCAATGCCGGAGCCGTACTGATCCTCAGTCTGGGTTGTGAAAACAACCAGCCCGACCAGTTCGAGGCTTTGTTAGGCGACTACGATCATGACCGTATCAAATTACTGATCACCCAGAAAGTGGAGGATGAGGTAGAAGAAGGTATGAAGATCCTTCGTGAGTTGTATCAGATTGCCAAGAACGACCGTCGTACACCATGTCCTCTGAATGAGTTGAGAGTAGGTTTGAAGTGTGGCGGTTCTGATGGTTTCAGCGGTATTACCGCCAATCCATTGGTAGGTGAGTTCTCCGACTTCCTCGTTGCTCAAGGCGGTACATCCATCCTGACAGAGGTTCCTGAGATGTTCGGTGCAGAGACCATCCTGATGAACCGTTGTAAGACACCGGAATTGTTCGAGCAGACAGTCACCCTGATCAACGATTTCAAGGAGTATTTCCTCAGTCATGGTGAACCTGTAGGCGAGAACCCATCACCTGGAAACAAGGCCGGCGGTATCTCTACCTTGGAAGACAAAGCACTGGGATGTACCCAGAAATGCGGTCGTGCACCGGTAAGTGGTGTGTTAGGATATGGTGATCGTCTGCAGGTGAAAGGACTGAACCTGCTCTCTGCTCCCGGCAATGACTTGGTAGCTTCTACAGCCTTGGCTGCAGCAGGTTGTCAAATTGTGCTCTTTACTACCGGTCGTGGTACCCCCTTCGGCACATTCATCCCCACGATGAAGATCTCTACCAACAGCACCTTATATAAGAATAAGCCTAACTGGATCGACTTCAATGCCGGACAACTGGTAGAGGGTCGTCCGATGAAAGAGGTGCTCAACGACTTCATCGACAAGATCATCGCCATTGCCAATGGAGAACACTCTTGCAATGAGGCCAACGGCTATCGTGAGATCTCTATCTTTAAGAATGGCGTAACATTATAAGAGTGAATGAGCAATAAGAGAGGATTCATAGCCTTATCACCTCTGTTCGTCTTTATCGTACTTTACTTGGTAACGTCTATCATTGCCAACGATTTCTACAAAGTACCGATAACAGTGGCATTCATGATATCCAGCATCTACGCGGTAGGTATATCATCGGGATACCCATTGAAAAAACGTATAGAGACATACAGCAAAGGAGCCGGCACGAGCAACCTGATGCTGATGCTGTGGATCTTTGTGCTGGCAGGGGCCTTCGCACATTCTGCCAAACAGATGGGAGCCATCGATGCCACCGTGAACCTCACGCTGACATGTCTCCCGGCTAACATGCTGATGGCCGGACTATTTATTGCCTCTTGTTTCATATCATTGAGCATAGGTACCAGTGTGGGCACGATTGTCGCACTGGTACCCATCGCTTCGGGATTAGCCCAGTCTACCGGGGTGGACATGGCGTTCATGACCTCCATCGTGGTGGGCGGCTCTTTCTTCGGCGACAACCTCTCCTTTATCAGTGATACCACCATTGTGGCAACGAGCACGCAGGGGTGCAGGATGAGCGATAAGTTTCGTGTCAATCTGTTTATCGCCTTGCCTGCAGCCATCATCGTCTTAATTATCTATCTGCTGATGGGTTCTGGTGTCCACACCCCTACCCTCATCCCCAAAGTAGAGTTCATCAAGATTATCCCTTATCTCGTTGTCTTGCTGGCAGCCATCTGTGGCATGAATGTGATGGCGGTACTCACGCTCGGCATCATGCTTACCGGTATCATCGGTATTTGTGACCATTCCTACGATGTGTATGGATGGTTTAAGAGTATGGGCGATGGCATCCTGAATATGGGCGAACTGATCATCATCACGATGATGGCGGGTGGTCTACTGGAGATTATCCGTATCAACGGGGGTATCGACTTTATCATCTCGAAACTCACCCGTCATATCTCCAGTAAGAGAGGTGCCGAACTGTCTATCGCCTCACTGGTATGTCTGACGGATATCTGCACGGCCAACAATACCGTGGCGATCCTCACTATCGGTGGTATTGCCAAACAGATTGGGGATAAGTTCGGGGTTGACAGTAGGAAGAGTGCCAGCATCCTCGATACCTTCTCTTGTTTTATGCAAGGACTGATACCCTACGGCGCACAGATGTTGATGGCAGCCGGATTGGCAGCCCTCAATCCAATAGAGATATTGCCACATCTCTATTATCCGTTTACCTTGGGTGTTGTAGCCCTGGCAGCCATCCTGTTCAGATATCCCAAAAGATATAGTTGATCATGAACATTATCCATCGTAATCTCTTCAGACTATTGAGGTCGGGTGCCTTCGACGAATACGAGGAACTCGAACCGATGTCACCATTCAAGTGGCGGCGACTGTTGCAGATTGCCGATGTGCAGGGGATGGCTCCGTACATCCAGCTGGGAGTGGTCAGTCAACGACGCACAAAGAGTGAACTATGTATACCTGAAGAGATCATCAAGCAGCTCAACAGCGTATCTACGGTAGTGCCCAACGTCAACACCACCTTGATGAAGCTCCTCAAACTGGATCCCCACCTCTCCAACTATTTCCTAAACCGGCGCCTAAAGAAGATCAAGGCTGATGAAGAGAGTAGTAGTGAAGGATCGGTGGAGACCATCCAACTGTTGAATGTAATCATCTATAATGTCAACCAGACACTCAACAGAGGACTTGACCTTCATGGAATTATCGAATTAGGCCGATTCCTTCGTAACAGAGGTGACAGTGTGGATTTTATCAAGATAGAGACGTGGCTTAAGCATTTAGGATTGGAGCGCATGGCAGCCCTGCAAGGCACGATTCTAATTGAAGTATTCCATTTCCAACTCGAAGAAATCCCCTATATGCAGAAGACGGAGCGGCAGGCATACTCTCTATTGATGCGCACCATGGAGCATACGGCCTTTGACACAGCAGAGACCTGGCATTTCAGGATGCGCAGCAACGGAATGGTGGAAAACAACGGCAAGATACTCCGTCGCAACCTCCGTCGGTGCCTGAAATATTTCAAGTATTGCCCGTGGGAGACCATCAGCAATTTCTTCAGGAATTTCTACAGAAACCTCTCCGAAATAGAGGAGTAGGAAAACGGCAATTCTTAAAAGAGTTCAAAAAATGTAAGTTCTCCCTAAAACGATTCACATTGTTGCCCATCTTGATTTTTATTTGTACCTTTGCAAGTATGATGTCAAGATTGAAAGTTTTACTCGTTATATTCTTTAATATAATTACTTTAGGCTTGTATGCACAGACAAGCTACATTCAGTGTGAGGATACCTGCTCGCATATTCATGGTATCGATCTGAGTCACTATCAGGGAAGCGTCTTCTGGGAGACTGTAGGCGACAACAGCAAGATGGCCTATGTCTATCTTAAAGCCACAGAAGGTGGTGACCGTATCGACGACCGTTATGAACAGAATATCGAGTTGGCTCATCGTTACGGATTGAAGGTAGGCTCTTACCACTTCTTCCGACCGAAGAGCAACCTTACGTTGCAATTGGAGAATTTCAAGACACAGTGCCGTCCAGGCGACCAAGACCTCATCCCCATGATAGACGTGGAGTCTACCGGTGGTCTGAAGACAGAAGT
>OCTW011558226.1_pt1 | contig 18554 bp, 14 predicted proteins | sample 1539671 | NCBI WGS metagenome assembly OCTW01 (sample SAMN02144230, study PRJEB22623) | gut metagenome | biome: sheep rumen | host: Ovis aries | place: New Zealand
ACTGTCGATGAAACGATGTTCCAACAAATGCTATCCTATGAATTAAAGGTTAATGATGTTGTCTTTGGTAGGCGAGGGGATATTGGCAGATGTGCTTTAGTGGAAAAGGAACAGATTGGTTACCTATGTGGAACTGGAAGTCTGTTTATTCGGTTTAGTGAAACCATAGAGCCTAAGTTCAGTATCGCGGCTTTAATGCATAGAAGTATAACGGAATATTTGTTAAAAAAAGCAAAGGGAGCAACGATGCTCAATATTAACTGCGGCATCGTAGAAGATATACCCTTGATTCTTCCTCCTATTAAGCTCCAGCAAGAGTTCGCTGACAAGATTCAGTCCATCGAAAAGCAGAAAGCCGCCGTCAACCAGTCCATAGTCGAAACTCAGAAGCTACTGGACTACACTATGGATAAATACTTCGGATAACGCCTATGAAGAACTTTGACTACCTAAAGGATTGCGGCGTACTTCGGCTGTATAACCTATGTGCCGCTGCCGAGGATAACCAAGTCAACCACCCTGACCTAAGCGTTATCAGTGCGCGTCGTGCGTTAGAGTATCTGGTTAAGTCCATTTATGCGATGAAGCAGATTCCGGTGTCGGATAGGGATTCGTTGTTCGAGTTGGTCGATGGCGTGCCGTTCCGCTCATTCATCGGCGATGACCGTATAATGATGGCCGTACATTACATCCGTAAGGTAGGCAACGCTGGTGCTCATAACGACCGTGTGGGTAGGAAGGAATCGTTCTTCGGTCTGTTGAATCTGTACAATGTCGTGGCGGCTGTTCTAACCAAGTTGAAGGTGGTCGAGACCGTTGCGCCGTTCGATAAGACTCTTATTCCAGATAGCAAGTTCGCGCCCGTCATTGCCGAAGCCAAGATTGAAGTCAAGGAATCGGATGAAATCGTCATCAAGGCTGACAAGGAATCGCTGGATAGCAAGGAACCAGTCAAGGGATTGCCCAGTGATATGTCCGAGGCTGAGACGCGTAAGGCGTTCATCGACTTGATGCTTCGAGAAGCGCACTGGGATGTCTTGGATAGCGATGGTGTCGTGAAGCCGTCCAAGGCATGTGTCGAAGTTGAAGTGGATGGAATGCCGAACGGTCACGGTATCGGATATGCCGACTATGTACTGTTCGGCGCGAACGGATTGCCGTTGGCTGTAATCGAAGCCAAGAAAACATCCGTATCGCCGATTAAGGGCAAGCATCAAGCTGAGTTGTATGCGGATTGCCTTGAAAAACAGTATGGTCGCCGTCCAGTAATTTACTATACCAACGGTTTCGAGACCAACATTATCGACGGTTTAGGTTATCCACCAAGGCGTTTATACGCATTCCATACCGAAGATGACTTGGTTAGGCTCATTCAGAAGCGTGGGCGTAAGGATATCAGCGACTTTAGCGTAAAACCGAACATCACCGATCGACCCTACCAGAAAATGGCTATCAAGGCTGTGTGCGAGTGGTTCAATGCCAAGCATCGTCGTGGGTTGCTGGTGATGGCGACTGGAACTGGTAAGACGCGAGTGTCGATATCTATGGTCGATGTGCTGATGCGTAACGACTGGGTGAAGAATGTGCTGTTCCTTGCTGACCGTACATCGTTAGTTGACCAGGCTAAGAAGAATTTCGCGAAGCTGTTGCCGAATACATCCATTACGGTACTGAGTGACAAGGGTAACAAGGAAGACATTGACCTTAACGCTCGAATCGTTTTTAGTACCTACCAGACGATGATTAACTACATTGACACCGAGGATAAGCCGTTCTCGGTTGGTCGATTCGACCTCGTTATCATCGACGAAGCCCATCGTAGTATCTTCGGTAAGTTCGGTGCAATTTTCAACTACTTCGATAGCTTGCTGCTAGGACTTACCGCGACTCCACGCGACGAAGTGGATAAGAGCACTTATGACACCTTTGAAATGGAAAGCGGCTGTCCTAACTATGCCTACGAGCTGGATGATGCGGTGTCCGATGGATTCCTAGTGAATTACCGTGGCTTCAAACGCGGTTCTATGATTCTAAAGGAAGGTATCAAGTACAGTGCACTATCCGATGACGAAAAGGAGCAGCTTGAACAGATATGGGACTATGAAGAGACCCTACAAGAACTCCGTCCAGACATCAATATGCGCGGACGCGACATCCGTAACGACGAAATCTTCAAGTACATATATAATGAAAACACCATCGACAATGTGCTTCAAGATTTGATGAAGAATGGGCTGAAAGTCCAGAGCGGTGAGCGTATCGGCAAGACGATTATATTCGCCTACAACCATAAGCACGCCGAACTAATCGTGAAGCGGTTCAATGTATTGTACCCAGAATACGGCTCGGATTTCTGCGTTCTGATTGACAACTATGTGACTTACGCTCAAAACTTGATTGACAAGTTTGAAATTCGCGACAAAGACCCGCAAATCGCCGTGTCGGTGGATATGCTTGACACTGGCATTGATGTGCCGGATGTGTTGAATCTGGTGTTCTTCAAGATTGTCAAGTCGAAAATCAAGTTTATGCAGATGATTGGACGCGGAACCCGCTTGTGTGAGGGTATCTTTGGCGCGTCCAAGGACAAGGAATGCTTCTATATCTTCGACTGGTGTCGTAACTTCGAGTACTTCGAGAAGAATCCAGACGGACAGACGGTCAAGCAGAGTCTTTCGCTGACCGAACGCTTGTTCGGCTTACGAGCTGAAATCGCATTCTATCTCCAGCATCAGGCCTATCAAGAGGATGCGTTTACCAAGGGACTACACGACGATTTGAAAGCGACTATGAAGGAACAAGTTTCGTCGCTTTCGGATAGCCATATCTCCGTCCGTAATCACTGGGATGCCGTAAGTCATTTCAAGACGGACGAAGCGTGGGTATGCCTGACCGCCGCCAATGTACAGACCTTGAAACTTGACATTGCGCCGCTGTTACCGCATAACACGCAAGACGAAAACGCTAAGAAGTTCGATGTGCTGGTTTTGGCTGTTGAACTTGGTTTCGTGAACGATGAATTTAATGCTAGTAAGCCAATCGTTCATATAAGGAATCTGGCTGAACGGCTGATGACCAAGGCGACGATTCCGCAAGTTGTCGCCAAGATGGATACCATCAAGGATGTGTTGAATCCGACGGCGTGGGAGAACTTGTCGTTACGCTGGCTGGAACGCGTCCGTGTCGAACTCCGTGACCTTATCAAGTTCCTCGTCGGTGACGGCGGTAAGACTTGGACGGTGGACATCGAAGACATCGTTACCGACGATGGTGAAAGTGCTGGGGTACAGACTCGCGTGACCTATAAGCGTAAGGTTATGGACTACCTCGCTGGCAAGGATAGCAACCCAGTACTGAAAAAAATTTATAATCTGGAACAGCTTACGGATGACGATATCATTGAACTTGAACGCGTTATGTGGAAGGACTTGGGTTCCAAGGATGACTACGACAAGTTCGCCGACGGTAAACCGTGCGGCGAGAATGTGGCGATATTGATTCGTTCGCTGATTGGTGTCGATCGAAAGCACGCTATGGAACGGTTCAATGAATTTCTCTCTGGTAGCGTACTTAACGCTGACCAAGAAGAATTTTTGAAGGATGTCATTACCTATGTATGCGAGAATGGAGATATTGGGCCGGAAACGGTCGTGAATGAAGCTCCGTTCGACGAACGACTAATGGAAGTGTTCAATGATAAGATGATTCCGTTAAGGCGTTATCTTGAAAATATTCATAGTGTGATATTGCCTGAATCCAATGGATGACGATGAATTAGAAGATATCTTGGCCGATGTCGAGGATGTCGCCAACGGCGTTATTGTCGATGTTGAGCATATGGAGCTGATGGTGCCGTTGACGGAAGCTGTATCGGAACTTGAAGATGGACTAGAAGAGTTCTATGAAACGGAAACTCGCAATGCTATAATCAATAAGATGACTGTAGATGACCTTAATAGCTTAATTGATTCCATAAAGGGTTTAACCCAGACGATTAACAAATATGCCTCAAGGGTTTGAATCGGTTGTAATATGGTTGTTATTGAAAGAGCTTTGAAAAACTATTTAGTAACTCCCAATGATATTGATTTGGGGTTTGCTATGGCTCGTCTTGCTGAATTGACCAAGAAATGTTGCCGTGATGCTGGATGTAGCTTAAAGAAGGAAATTTCTGCTCTATCGAAAACTTTCGCGGTGGATTTGAAAATAGGGAAATGGCCTGATGTTCTGAATGGTAAGTTCGAACCCAATTTCAGATCCAAAACCGATGTCTTCTTAAAGAAAAAGAACGGCGATGTTCATATTATCGCCGAACTCATGCTAAAACAGTGCTGTGATACGGTAAAGAAAAATGCTGGTTTGGGCAAATAGTCTCACTAACTTATGCTTTCAGCAACCTATAGAATGTATTGGGCTTTAAGTCGAGTCTAATCATTGCTTCTTTCGCCGTAATTGCTCCGTTTCGCCATTTCGTTGTAACATCGAGCCAGTTTTCTGGTTTGACTATGGTCGGTCTTCCAAATCGCTGTCCCTTAGCTTTGGCACAAGCGATACCTTCTGCTTGACGGCGTTTTATTGATTCTCGTTCCTTGGCTGCGTTGAATGCTAATACTTCCAATACAAGTGATGCAAGAAATCTTTTTTCAAGACCTTGTTCCTTACAAGAGTCAAGTATCGGCATATCCAAAATTTTAATATCTACACCAAGCTCTTGTGTAATATGGGCATATTCTTTGCGAATAGCCTCGTAGTCTCTGCCAAGTCGGTCAAGGCTGGTAATGACTAAAGTATCCCCATCGTGAAGCAACGGCATTGTTTCGGCTGTACCTACTAACATCTTGTAACCTTTGCGGTCAAAATCTTTTCCGCTTGCTTTGTCGGTTATCAAGCACCGAGGATCAGAAACATAGGGAGTTAGAGCTGCAATTTGACGGTCAAGGTTTTGTGAGTCACTGCTAACTCTTGCATAAGCGTAAATCATGGTGAATCTCCTTGTAGAATTATTTCAAATAGTGGGTTTGGTTTTGCAATATTGCATAAGAGGTCTAAGGACTTTATGCAATAGGTAACGAGCTAGTTTTTTACGATAATGTTTGTATGGCTAAAGGTGTACTTTTTGACAAAGTTCTTATTTAATAGAACTCGGGTCTAGTTGGGGGAGGTTTGTGAAATGGAATTAAAGTTTTAGCGTTTAGAGATAACAAAATCTGTGGGAAAGAAAAATATCGGCAAAAGATATAATCAGGCGGGCGCCTTAGTATTTATAAATCGATTTGATCTAAGTTTTTCCCAAAAATGAAAATATATAAACTGGTTTGTGATGGCGGGCGGATGGAAACAGAACTGCTCATCTAAAAAATTTCCATCCGCTCGTTTTTCTTATTTCTCTCCAAGAATAAACTGCACCGCTTTTTCGGCTCTACTTGCGGCGACGGCGATTAAGCTTATGTCATCGTTTAGAGCGTGAATCCAACTTTGTATGTAGGCGGAGTTTTGCTGTAAAGTTGATGTGTTGTCGATATTTAGATGCTTGAGTAGGAATGACGCTCCCATTTCAGCTACAAGTTCTTCGCGAGAATAGTCGGGGCTGCCGAATGGAGACAAATGTTCGTCGAAATTAAAACGTCCAAGTCTGTTTTTATTTCCAGTAGAATGTACCATTTCGTGGAACAAAACACTGTAATATCTTTCGGATGAACAGAAATTATTTATTGGTGGTAGATTGATGTAATCGTGCTTAGGTGAGTAGTAGGATTTGTCAAAATTTTCATGTTCAAGCTTTATAGCTTCTCGACAAAGATATTTATTTGCGGTTTCTTCTGCTTTAACAATAGATGAATTTGTTGAAGTTTGCTCTTGCTTGGGCAACCAGCGTCTTTCGATTCCTTCACAATCATCGACGCGAAAAACTGTGTAGGTTTTAAGATAGGGAACTTGTTTTGTTATGGTCTCGCCATTGTCCTTTATTTCTACTTTGTCGAAAGTATTCCAAAAGAAAACCCGTCGACCTCTTGAACCTTTACGAAGATGTCCATTTTGTTGCTGAATTTGGTGCCATGTGAGAAATTCGCCGGATTCTCCACCGAGTATCATTTGATTCAATAGGCTGTAAGCACGACCTGTGGCATAACTGATTGCACTGGTTGTGCCAAACCACGGCTGTTTCCAAGGAACGCATCCTTTTTGTAATTGTTTGATTATCTTATCGGTTATTTCTTGATAGACTTTGTTACTCATTATGACCTCGTTGTCTTCTTGTCATAGATTTAAATAATGAGCTAGAGGAAGCCCGTCACCGTATAGACAGTCTAGATTATCGTATAAACAAAAAAAATCCCGCGTTTCAACGCAGGACTAGTTTTAGTGATTGAAAATTAACCGCGACCGCTTACGCGTTTTTTGGTTGGTCGGTAGATGATGCGAGGCTTAGCCAATGGGAGACTCCGTGCTGATAGACTGGTTGTACTTATCTAGTACTGTGGTCTCGATGTGCTCTCGCATAGCCCTGGTTATGGGAACGCAAAGCGTGCGAAACTCATCCCCCTTGAAGAACGGGTCTACTGGATAGCCGACAAACAAACCGTTCTCGCCGTTTAAAACACGAAGACCTCGAATTTGGATTTGGTTTCCAATGACAATGCTGGCTAGAGCTTTGACGTTTCCCATAGATTGACTTTCGTGGAAAGGGTATACCTGACAAGAAGTCACTTGCATAGTTGTGTTCACCAACGTTTCGAGTTGTTGAATGTGGGCGATGAGTTCCGCTTTCTTCATGGTATTGTAATTCATGGCTTTATCCTTGTTTTTGTTATCGTGTCATTGACATTGAATCAATAAGTGGAAAAAGGAAGCCCGCCTCAGTGCAGCCAGTCTGTTGATTGTTTGCGTTGCTTACTGAGCTTTTTATGGACAAAATCGCCGTATAGGAGTATATAAAGCGGATACTCCTTTGGCGTTTACAAAAAAACAAAGTATTCTTATGGGTACGTTTTTTCCCATTAATAAGGATTCTCCATAAGAAATACTCTTTTTAAAATCGGACAAAAAAATGTCGCGTTTTTAAGGGGATGCCCTTAAAAATGACATGGCGGATATGTTGTTTTCAAAAAAAATGTCTGGGGGTATTTTGAGCGTCCTATAATTTTTTTATTTTGGAACAAATCTCGGAATCGGCGTAGTGACCTAATAATGACTGAGCTGCAAGAAAATCGCGTCGTCGAATATTAGTCAAATCCCTTATGGATCTCCAATTCAACTTTAGATTGTTCTCTCTGATTTTTTTGAATGCCCAGACGATTTCCCTTGCCCAATATTGAGACATCGTTTCTCGGTAACGATGTACTTCCGATTTGCATTGGGGTAATATACTAAGGCGTTTACTTGGCCATCCCATCATGTCGCATACGGCTCGTTCCGTAACTCTTCGCGGTCTGCCTGTGGAATCAACTAATAGTTTTTTGGTGCATTCCCTTATCTTGGGGAGACTTTCTCTGTCTAGCTTATTCCAGTTTTGCGATTGTGCGCCTTTGCGCGTGCTATAGCTGCTAGGATCGCGGTTTCGAGTCGCTGTCGTATAAGATGCTGGTATGGAACGGGTGGCTAAATCTTGTGGGCTTATCCCTAAATGGAATGCAATCAAGATTATTAAGTGAGAGTCTAGATTATGCCCAATGAGAGCTTTTTCGATATGGTGTTGCCTGTATGGGAAATGTGTGTAGCGTTCTCTCATATCATGGTAGAGTTTTGCCGTTTGCCGCATAAATCCTGTTGCAGACATGTATGGTGTATCGCTTAATCTGTATGTTAGGTAATCACCTATCGGAGCAGTATCTATTGTAGGTATGGGTTGTCTGAAGACCTCAGCCATATATTTTGCTAGGGAACATTCTGATGGGTCTGCCATTTCTTCGTTGGTGGAATTATGGGGAATGACCTCTTCGGCTACATATAATCGAGGTGAAGTGCTTGATGTAACAGGAATGCCTGTTGAGTGAAGTAAACAGCTATGATATGGGCAAAACTTGATGTGCCTAATCTGATGAATCCTATGAAAGTAGGTTTCGCCGTAAGTATCTCTATCGTATTCGGTACATTTGGGACAATACATTAGATGACGAATGTCGTTGCTGTTAGGAATAGGAAGTTGCTTTCCTAGGTGTTTACCTTCACATAATGTCTCAAATGCCACCTCGCGACGTTCGGTTGAGGCAAATCTGGCATAGTAGGGGAACATTGTGTGGTTCTCAATGAGTTCTTCTATGGAGGTCATCTTGCAGATTATGATCTTGGATTCGGTGCTGAAATGACCGGAGAACTCATAGTTTACCCTATAGCTTTTATCATCGAATAGGTCTTCTAAAGCCATGGAATAGCAGGGAAGTCCGCTGTGGGCATAGTAGCGACTACACCAACTATATACGAGTTCGTCTGGGTATATACTAGGAAAATAGGCAATCATAGGCTTATTTCCTCGACTGTGAATTGGCATCGCATTAGCTCAATAACGTCAAGTTGCTTGTTTCTAGCTTCTGTAACCAGGGCTTCGATGGTCTTGTAGCCGTCTGGTAACGATTTCGGGTTATCGGTGACGTTCTTCGTGTCTATCGACTTCGACTTTTCGTGATATGTAGTCGCAATTTTGGGTTCTATGCGGTCAGCAAGATAGCTGTGGAGCATCCGCATACGGCTGGAATATGCCTCGGTAAGTGTATCAATTCCAAGAGTCTCGCGTCCTCGGAGTATGGCGATTTCTTGTGCATCGTGAATAATCGCCGTCAGTACGGCTGGAACGCCTCCAGTGTGCTCGTAAAGCCAAAATAGGATATTTTCGGTTATTGATGATTCGTTTTTGACAAACTGATAGCTAAATAGAATTTCGGCCAGCTTTCTAAAGTCACCGTTGAAGTCCATCGCTCCATATTCTAGACCGACGCTTCGTCTAGCAATCTGTTGGGTCTCACAGAAAAACTTGAAGCATTCTGATGTTCCCACCAATAGTACGTTAATACAACTTGTGTTGATGAGCTGTAGAATCATGCGGTACAGTAGAGATCCTGCTTTGGTTGCGCCACTGAGTAGCTGGATTTCGTCAATGATTAGTAAACCAACATGTAGATGGCAAATCTGGCATACCATCGCTAAAATCTGCTGGGAGTTCATATTGCTTCGTTGAGTTTTATGATAGTAGTCTGTTCCAAGTATTTCGTCGATTGATATGAGAATTTGGCATAAGAGACCCTTATAGCTACAGTCAAATGGGCAACTTACCATTACAATGGGGATAACCTTGTGACAAGGATTTTCGGTCTCTATGATTGAGCCAAGTAGATTGATCGATGTTTGGATGCAAGAGGTCTTGCCTATGCCGGAAATGCCGATGATTGTCGCCGAAGTCGCTCCGGTGGCGACGCCGTGGTACTCGCCGCCGTGACTCCAAGTATAGTTCGCGTTCATACGACGGACGGATTCAACCGTACCTTTACTCTGTAGACTCATCGATGTCATCATATAGACGCGCTGGTAAATTTCAGTCGCCATGCTGGTGGGTACGAATACCTTGTAAATGTCGGTCAATCTCATTAGACGCTCACTGGCTGAAAGTGTACGTACTGATGCGTCATAGTCTGGTAAGCTAGTCATTGCTGTCGAGAGTTCATCACCAAGCAGAAGCTGTGGTAGCATGGATGTAAAGTCAAGCTCTTTCATTGATAACCTCGCTCATTAGGTCCTTATGCTTGCTGTAGCGTTCATGTGCGCGTGTACGCGACGTGTTGCGAACGTCAATGTGATCCGTCTTGCGCTTGTTCGCGTCCGCAATCGACTGGATATGTCTAGTAAGGTCAACTTTGGCTTGTAGCTGATTATCCTTGAAGCTATTGATTAGTTCTTTATGCTGTGTCATCATGTGTTTGGCGGCTTCAAGTGTTAGGCCCTCGAAGCGACTCTCTATGAGATCAAATTGGGCATAGTTATCTCCGACAAGATAGACGTGGGATACATTATCTGGGTTATACGAAACCACGACGGAACCGCCTTTAAGGTATGCTTCTGTATAACCATCGCTCTTGTAGCGAATGTGATTGACTATGAGACCGCGCTGGCTGAACATACCCTTGGTTCTCGGTAATAAGGTCTTGACAAGAGTTTCCTTGCTGACGGAGAGTAGGTTGGCTCCTGGTTGGTTAATACCATAATTCCATATGTCGGATGAATGAGGTGGTATTTGGGCATCCAACATTTGCTGAGTGTAGGGAAAACCTGCTATAATGCGTTCTCGGTTATAGTAGATAATGCACCTTAAAACAATGGATTCAAAGGCTTGTAAGGTCAGACAAGCGTCTTTGCGATAGTCGTGGGATCCTCTTAATCCGACATCGGATTCGATGACTCCCTTGCCACGTAGTATGCCTTTGAAGTAGCCTTGGATAAGCCCAAAGAACCTTTCTACAGACCCTTTAAGCTCAGCTCTGTATGCGGGTAGGTTGGTAATCGTGACGCCCAGTTCTGTGAGCTGTTCCAAGCCGTATGATGCGTATTCGTTGCCACGATCGGTGAGCAACTTTGCTGGTAGCGCCTTACAATTCCAGTCGTCTTGCTTGATGTTTATGCCGAACCGCTTACACCATTCAACTTTGTCGGTTAGGCAATTCAGCAACAAATCCTTTATGCTGTCTAGGGAATTGTCCCAGCCCAATGAGTAGCCGTAACATAAGCCGGAATAGCCATCTACTATGGCGGTCAGAATGGGCCTACCTATGAGTTGTGAACCGCTGTCGTCGCATAGATAGATGTCGCAAGTGGTGGAGTCTACCATGCCTGTGCCGATGGCTGGGGCGAACTCTTGCACCCCTTCACCCAATAACGGTCGATTGTTCATTTGGTACGATTTAAGTCCTTTACGTGATATGTAAATGGTCTGGAGCCTTTTATGCGTTCGGTAGAAATACGAAAATTGTGTCATTGACGGGCGCCTTGTAAGCAAATTGCCGTTGGCGTCGCAATACTTAGCCTTGATTAGTTGGGTGTACGCATCAGCTAGTGTCTTGCCATTACGTGTATAGTAATATTTGTTTAATGCCCATCTCATGTTTCGCTGGTCGTCTGTTAGTTCCTTTGGCTTTGGTGCTGTAGGTGCAAACACGCGTTTGTCTTGATAGACAAGGAACTTGCATAACATATTGCGGACGGTCTTGGTTGTTATGTCATGTTCTTTGGCAGTGGTCTTTATGGCTGCATTGCGTTGGATCTGGTCGCCGATGTAGGGGAGTATATCGGCTATGACAGTATAACGCTTGTTACAGAAGCTGTCGTCGGTGATGCTGAGATCTGTTCTGATGACTGTCGATGTTCGGTTTAGCAACATTTTCTCGGTGCATACGGAGGCTCCGTCTAGCTGGTCGCTAGCGATCCAGCGAGGCATAGTCTCTTTTATGCAGTCGATGACCAGTATAAGGTCGTCGTGGCGCACTAGGACTCTGTAGATGGTATTGTCGGCTTGGTATAAGGTTGTATTAGCCATTGACGACCTCGCTATTGATGACTATACCCCAGTCGGTGATGCCCTTCTTTAACCAATACTGTCTGGACGCCTCTAGTAAGCGAATAGTCATCGGCTTCTCGATGTGGCGACGATCCACACACTCTCTGACCATGTACGAGCCGTCTTGCTTTGTACAAACAAAATCAGAAGTGTACTTGCCTAGTTCCAATCCATCAAGGGTATAATTACAGCGTATTTCTTTGATGTCTTCATTGCTTTGAAGTATATCCACGTACCGTGATTGCAGTGTACTATATAATCGGCATGATCCGACGGCCTTAGCAATAGACCGCTTTTCGCACCGTGTCTTGGGATTCTGTTTCAACATAGGGTAATCCTTATCTGTCCATGATGCCGAAAAATCGCCGAAATCCGTGCGAGAAATCTCCGAAAACCATTTTTCGGATGTTTTTCGGAATGCTCTATATGAACATGTGAAATCAATTTCCAAAGATTCAAGCATGTTTTCCCACTCAAATTGCAAACGGATCCGACGTAATCGACTCATGGTAATGTGCGACCAGTTGAGTACAAGTTCAACTCCGTGAACGTGCTCTCGACTAGTCGCAAGGTCCTGTAAACCAGTCAGAAACGGCGAAATCAGCTCAAATAAGCCAATCTTGTCCGTCCACCGCTGGCGACTCAGCTCCATCTGTCCCACATCAAAAAAGCCGTCTGGAACGGGTCCAGATGGCTTCATAATGTCTTCTATGTTGTCTGATGTTCGACCGCGGGGAGGGAAATAGGTTTTACCTATTTGGAACTTTAGCAGTCGTTTACGACATAGAGGGAAGAAGCCTTGAAGGTAATAATAGCAAGTGGATAATCCTCTGTCAAGTAGATCCTATTTAATCCAATAAACTGTTAGCAAGCAAGGGTCTATATGGATAAATATTATGCCCGTTTTGTGATGACGGATTTAACTTGCAGACAGATTATCCGATGCACCATAAGATGGGTTGAACGCTGATGCATCGGACATTCTGAGCTATTTTGACACTTGGCTTTAGGTAAAAGTTATATTATCTATAGCCATAAATACGATCCACCTTCTTAATAAATTCGGTATCGAACCCAATCGGTGCTCGAAGAGAAATGACGTCGCTATAGTCGCATCCAACGGTTTCCTTGAGCCACATGACGTGCGAATATACTGTTCGATCTCGAGAACCCTCCATGGTTTCGTCGAATATTTTCTGGACGTAATTCAGGGCGCCTTGGTGGTTGGATGTTGGATCTCTATCGGCTTCGGCAATTTCTCGTTTCCAGTGCATGCTTTCAAGATAATCTTGAGCCATTTTGGCGATGTGGTCGTTATTTAACGACAAACGTTCGCCTTGATGTTGCATGAAACGATAAGGGGCATTCTTTGCCAGTATACAGGGGACAATTTGCCAGTGCGCTTGGTCAAAACAAGTTGGATCACACATGTAGAATCGCCAATTAAGCAGGTCTTTAACGGGTTTTACAAGCCATTCGCATCTAAACGGTTCTGTGAGAGGGAATATGACCCTAAATCGGTCTCCTTCCTTAAATCCATACCCAGTTGTGGTGTACAATTGGAAGCTGTAACGATGAAATTCTTTAACAAATTCCTCGATTTTACAACCGTTGTCGATGTCTGCCTGAATACAATTCATGATTCCGACATTTCCTGCTATGCAACGGGGGTTTTGCGATACCGGGTCGATTTCGACTTTGGACTGCATACGCCCCCATATTATAAGGGGTGCGTCGTCTTTGTTGGGGATAACCAAGGGGTTGGCTATGAGCTTGTTCCAACCTTCCGTGGAGATGGAAGCGTAGCGCATGTATTTGGAGTTCTTATGAGGTTTAAGCAGCATCTTCGTCATCGGAAACCCCCATGAGAATATCAAGATTATCAGCAATGTGATCGGACGACATTTTGTAAATCGGAGCGTTCTCTTCATCATTTTGCCAGTCAAGGTGTGCCTTGCCAGATTCATCAACTGCATTTGGCAGCATATGTGTGATGTCCTTGATAAAGTTCTGCATCGTTTTTTGCTTGTTGCCAGTTTCGTGGCACCAGCTACAGTACGCCCTGTATGCATTTGTACCGGATGTTCGTCCGGCGATTACGTGACAAGCCTCAATCCACATAGATGTCGTGGTGCGGGTTGGGTAGTAATTGGCTTGTATTCTAGATATTTCTTCTCCAATTCTTGAACTAGGATCCCAGTACCCTCGATCAAGATTTTCGTTAATACCTTTCCAGAACACATCGCTGTGCTCAAGGTATTTATTAATCTCATCGAACGATTTCGGTCTTTTTGCGGTGCAATGAAACTCGAAGAAGCGACGCATGGATGTAGGGTCGAATATAATGTCATACAGATGGTTATTGGCTGAACTTATCGGTACGAAGGTAATCTTCTGCTTGGACTGTTTTTGAGTCCCATATACGCGTACATCGAGGTAGTCTGTAGTGAGAATCGACTTCAATGTCGCATAGTTGTCATCGGATAGGTATCCTCCGGGTTCCCCTTCCACATTGACTGCTAATTCGTCGAAAATTAATACGTAGTATTCGGACAGCTTGGCGATTTCACGTGTGGAATCTAAAAGCATAGATATGTTCGTGACGGACGTATAGTCTGCCATTGGGCTGCATAGTTTTTTCAGAAGCGTGGTTTTACCTAAGCCGGTTGAACCAAAGAGATTTATCCAGATGTGCCAAACCACTTCACGGCCAAGCATCCTTCGTTTAAGTTGCCAACCCCAATGCATCATCAGCGTCTTCCATATTTCATAGCTTTCCTCTGGTTTGAGGAAGTCGTAAAGACCATGAAGGAATCGGTCGCACGGATCGACCATAGTAGCGTCATAGGCAATCTTTTCGAAGATTGATGCCACCGCCATGCTGCTTGCGTCTCGTGCAATGCAGTTGAGAGATGTTTTGACCTCTTCGGAACGGTATGGCAACTGTTCCTGGTAGACGATTTCCATGAGAGCATCCTTGACGTCATCTAAAGTCTTGTTGCGAGGAATGCCGTTGTACGTATACGTGATGGAAGTCCAGCCGGTGTTAAATACCCAGTTTTTATTGTTTCTTAAGTAATTCACGATCCACTGGCGGCAAGGAATGCGTTCCTCTTGCTGATCGGTTGGCGTATGTTCCTTCGTGTACTGGATTACTTCGTCAATGGTTACGTTGACTTTCATGCCCATCTTGTTCATGTCAGTACAGTATTTTGTGAATACGTCCTGAGGAGAATAGTACCGATTGGAGCCGACAAGCTTAATCTTGTACTCCTTTTCTCTGTACGGCTTGTTAAAGGTGAAGTTGGTATTGAAGAAGGCTACAAATTCGTCTGTCATTTTATTCTATCCTTGGCGCATATTAGAACGGAGCGCCGTTTGTGCAGAGCCTGACCTCTCTGGACAATACGGCGCTCCTCGGATAGAATAAAGCCTTGTTTGGATAATGATTCCGAAAAGCTACACGTCCGTCGCGCTATGGTCAGGTTGCGGAGTTAAACTGGTGTAGTGATATGCATCCATGACTGAAATTAGGTCATTGTCCATTAGAACGGAACTGGATGCGGATGTGAGATAATTTGCTTCTCGGATACCTTTGCTGTTGAAGTTATATAAAGTTTAGCATTAGGAAATTTCAAATTCAAGCCAATATCGCATATGATTGTGTAAATCTTTGTTTACACTTGTATACACCGTTTGGGTAAGAAAGTTCCAAAGAAAAAAGTAGGTATATACTTATTTAGCTGTGTGTGTGAAAACTTCTTCACACACACATAAGTCATTATAATGTCAGTTGAAATGTAGCAGAATCCTTTAGCTTAATAGATATAAATCAAGAGGGAAAACTTATAAACTGTAAGTGTACTGAAAGGAGTGCTCAATGAATATTGAAATGTATAACAACGAATGCGAACCGATAAATGACATGGTGGTTAGAGAAAGATTCCTACTTGCAGAGGAAGCGGAACGTGTCAAGACGTTTGTTAGAGACATCTTTCGCGAGTTTGGAATTGAAATCGATGGCGTCGAAAATCAGCTCGACGTAGCTATCAAGATTCTTAATAGCCGATTAGAGGGCGAGCCAGACAATGCTGCGACAATATGCCGATTCCTTAACCGTGCTGCGTCTATTGCTTGGGACATTCATTGGCATTGTAGCTATATACGGAAGTATAAATTGCCTATTGACCCCTACGTTTATTTGACGTAAGTAAACCAGTGTGCCATGCTATTCGGCAACACCAGCGAGTTTCGCTGGGTGTTGCTTTATTTGGACGTATGAACCTCTTGGAGACTGTGATTATGGTCTAGGCTAGCTTGGTGCGTTTTTTGTTCGCCATATTGCGTGTAAATCGTCGTAATGCCAGTAACGAAGCCGTTTGCCGATTGTTCGACGACGGCATTTTTAGTTATATTCAACATGAACACTATTACTGGACCTTTACATGATTACTGGCGAAATTAAGAACCGCATTGACGCTATCTGGGACACCTTCTGGACTGGTGGCATCACCAACTCTATTACCATCCTTGAACAGATGACCTACCTCTTCTTTATGAAGATGCTAGACGATAGCCAGCTTAAAAAGGAAGCGACGGCGAACGCGATGGGTGTCAAGGTCAAGGAACCAGTATTCAAGTCCGGCAAGTGGCACAACCCAGACTTGGATAGGGATGTACCCTATGAAAGTCTCCGCTGGCATATATTCAAGAACAAGGAAGCCGAAGCGATGTTCGCGACCATATCCAAGGATGTGTTCGTGTTCATCAAGACGCTGAACGACGGTAAGGAATCGGCTTACAGCCGCTTTATGGATAACGCCACCTTCTTGATTCCTAACGCTCGTACGCTGGTCAAGATTGTCGAGGGGATCGACGGTCTTGATATGAATAACCGCGACACGATGGGCGATGTGTACGAGTATGTGCTGGGCAAGATGGCCGCAAGCGGTAACAACGGCCAGTTTCGTACTCCGCGCCATATCATCCGTATGATGGTCGATATGATGGAACCGAACTTGGACGACACCGTATGTGACCCCGCTATGGGTTCGGCTGGATTCATCGTGGAAGCGGCGAAGTTCGTTCAAGAGCACCATAAGAAGGAATTGCTGAAAAAAGAGAAGTCCGACCATTACCGCAACGAAATGTTCCACGGCTTCGATACTGACCAGACGATGTTACGAATCGGTGCGATGAACTTGATGTTGCACGGTGCCGACAATCCAGATATCGCATACCGTGACAGCCTCAGTACTGACAATACCGATGAAAACGCCTATTCGCTTTGCTTGGCGAACCCGCCGTTCGCTGGGTCGCTGGACTACGAGGCCATCAATAAGAACCTACTGGCCATCACCAAGACCAAGAAAACGGAATTGCTGTTCGTCGCCTTGTTCGTGAGGATGTTGAAGCTGGGTGGTCGCTGTGCGTCCATCGTGCCCGACGGTGTGCTGTTCGGCAACAGTACTGGTCATAAGGCTATCCGTAAGGAGCTCGTAGAGCACCAACGCCTACAAGCTGTAATCAGTATGCCCAGCGGCGTATTCCAGCCTTACAGCGGCGTTTCCACGGCAATACTGGTGTTCACCAAGACCAACGACGGCGGCACCGACAAGGTGTGGTTCTACGATATGAGAGCCGATGGCTACACGCTTGACCAGAAGCGTACCGAGTGCAAGGAAAACGATATTCCAGACATTCTAGCTCGTTGGAAGAACTTGGATGCCGAATCCACGCGTTCGCGTAAGGAACAGTCGTTCTTCGTGCCAGTCGATGAAATCCGTGCGAACGACTACGACCTCAGTATCAACAAGTACAAGGAAGTCGAGAAGGTCAAGGTGGAATACGAAAGTCCCAAGACCGTGTTCAAGCGCATCCAGAAACTCCAAGACGAAATCAACGCCGCTATGGACGAGTTCAAGGCGAAGTATCTGTAGGTGGCGCGTATGAAGTCGAAGTGGGAACGAAAACTCATTGAAGATATCTGCGAGAAAGCGTCTTCGAATATCGCTCAGAAGAATCTGGACGGACTTAGTGGAAATTATCCAGTCTATGGAGCTAGTGGATATATTCAAAATGTTGATTTCTATCAGCGAGATACAGAGTATATCGGCATTGTCAAGGATGGCTCTGGTGTAGGTAGGGTAAATACATATCCAGCGTATTCCTCTTTGCTGGGTACGATGCAGTATATCTTACCTAAGAAGGGATATTCGCTCCAGTTTGTCGCGTATGCGTTGAAAAGCTTGAACCTTGCTTCGTTCGCCGCTGGAGCAGCTATACCTCATATCTACTTTAGGGATTATGGAAAGTGTGAAGTATCTGTACCGCCGTTGGATGAACAGCAACGAATCGTAGCGGAACTGGACTTGCTGACGGAAGTCATCGACAAGCAGAAGACTCAGTTGAAGGAGCTTGATACGCTTGCTCAGTCCATCTTCTACGATATGTTCGGCGACCCCATTGAAAATGAAAAAGGATGGTCGGTTAAAAAGATAAGTGATGTTGCGACGGTTAAAATTGGCCCTTTTGGCAGTCTTCTTCACGCCAAAGATTATGTTAAAGGGGGACATCCAGTTATTAATCCAATTCACCTTGATTCTGGTAGGGTGGTTGCAGATGATAGTTTTACTGTCGATGAAACGATGTTCCAACAAATGCTATCCTATGAATTAAAGGTTAATGATGTTGTCTTTGGTAGGCGAGGGGATATTGGCAGATGTGCTTTAGTGGAAAAGGAACAGATTGGTTACCTATGTGGAACTGGAAGTCTGTTTATTCGGTTTAGTGAAACCATAGAGCCTAAGTTCAGTATCGCGGCTTTAATGCATAGAAGTATAACGGAATATTTGTTAAAAAAAGCAAAGGGAGCAACGATGCTCAATATTAACTGCGGCATCGTAGAAGATATACCCTTGATTCTTCCTCCTATTAAGCTCCAGCAAGAGTTCGCTGACAAGATTCAGTCCATCGAAAAGCAGAAAGCCGCCGTCAACCAGTCCATAGTCGAAAC
>OCTW011545697.1_pt1 | contig 18551 bp, 40 predicted proteins | sample 1539671 | NCBI WGS metagenome assembly OCTW01 (sample SAMN02144230, study PRJEB22623) | gut metagenome | biome: sheep rumen | host: Ovis aries | place: New Zealand
CCTGGTGATCAACCGGGTAGCCTGACGGGAAGGAGGAAAAGATCATGGATTACCTGAAGGACTATGAGGATGGTTGCGAGGTTCTCCACGAGAAATACCGCGATTCCATCCGCAAGATCAAGAACAACGGCATGAGCGCCAGCGACCTGGATCAGCTGGAGAAGCTGACTCATTCCATGGCCAGCATCAAGAAGATGATGAAGATGGAAGAGGACGGCGAGTACAGCGGCCGGTATCCCTACTGGATGGGCGGAACCTATGCTGACGGAAACGGCATGGGCGGCGGAATGACCAACGGCGGAAGCTATGCCCGCGGGCGCAGGAATGCGCGCCGCGACAGCATGGGCCGGTATTCCGGCGAACGCGGGTACTCCAGGAACGACCTGGCTGACGAAATGCGCGAACTGATGGAAAAGGCTCCGGACGAACGGACCCGCCAGAAGATCGAACGCATGGTGGCAGAGCTCGAAGAAGTGTAAGGGGTGATGGCCCTTGATCACAGAGCACGATCTGCAGGAAGCGATAGCTGAATGCCAGGGGCAACGAAACCCAAACGCCAGCACGGCCATCAAACTGGCCGCATACTATACGATACGCCGGGAGCTTTTCGGGGAAGAAAAGGACGCCGGGCCGCTCCCCGGATATTCCTACGCACCGGAACCGGAGCCGTTGATCCGGAATGACAGCGGCTCCGAGTTCGCCCGGGCGATTGACGGACGCAGACAGGATGAAATCTGGCCGTTGCTGGAAGAAATGATGGAAACCATACACGCGATCCATCCCAGGCTGTATTCAGCCGTGATGGACAGGCTCCGGTAAAACCGGGGCCTTTTTTCAATTGAAACGGGTATTTTTCCACGGAAAGTGGTAAAAAAGCCGGTATTTTTCCATTAAAAGGGATTTACAATACAATTATAAAATTGTATAATACAACCGTACCAAGGGGAAACCGAGGACAGAAAGAGAGGGCAACACGATGAAAAGCAACATCAAGACGACGACGGTGGCCGGAAAGACCTTCACGGTATGGAGCGACTTCATGATGCGCGGAACATACGCCGCGGACGAGAACGGGAACGAAAAGCGGATCTACGGCGGCGGATACCTGAGCAACGACCTGACGATCCGCAAGGCGATTGCGGCACGGTTCGGCCTGCCGACCTTCCGGAAATAAGGAGGGCACCACGATGAAGACGAACATGAAAGAGATCCGGGAAGAGATCAAAAAGCTGGTGATCAGCAAGGGACTGGACAACATCATAAATGCGGATCTGAATGAGATCCACAACCGCACGGGCGCAAGCTACTGCGCGATGCAGAATGCGATCAGCTACTTCCGGTACTCCAAGCAGACCGCAAAATACATGATCTGACACCGGCAGACGGGGCATCCACCGGGTGCCTCGTAGCCGATGCCAGACATCGGAAACCGAAGTGCCCCAAAGCAGGACGCCGGAGAGAGATTATAAATGCGCTCTCAACTATCGGCATGGGTGGTAGCATTTCCCGTTCAGTCCCGGGTCGAGTATCTGCGAAACAGGATTTGATGCCTGCCAGAGCACCGACAAAGGTAGGGGTTAAATGGAGTCTGATGAACAGCCTCGGTTTTCGATTCCTGGTATCGGAGAAAGAGAGGACAAACACATGGGCAACTTATTTCAGGCGTTGAAAGCGAAAGGGGCGATGTTATGAACCAGAAGCAGAAGGAATTGATCAAGGCAATGTACCCGGCTGGGACCCGGATCGAGCTGATCCGGATGGATGATCCTTGGACCAGCCTGAAACCGGGGGACCGCGGAACAGTCGAGATGGTGGATGACGCGGCCCAGATTCACATGAAGTGGGACAAGGGAAGCAGCCTGGCGCTGATTCCCGGAGAGGACGAATTCAAGGTGGTGAAAGAATGAAGTATTACTTAGCCTACGGTTCCAACCTTAACATGGCACAGATGAAGCATCGGTGCCCGGAAGCAACAGCGGTCGGTGCTTCCATGCTTGAAGGATACCAGCTGGTGTTCAGGAGAGGATACCTGACAATTGAGAAGAAGGAGAATTCCCGGGTGCCAGTCGGGATCTGGAAGATTTCAGACGGTGATGAAAAGGCGCTTGACCGGTACGAAGGATACCCGGGGTTTTACTACAAAGAGGAAATGACGGTCGAATTCTGCGGAGAAGACATCCGGGCGATGGTGTATATTATGCACCCGGTATATCCGATCGAGAAACCGAACCACCATTACCTGCAGACGGTCCGTGACGGATATAAGGACTTCTGCATCGGAGAGATTGAAGGAGGGCTGCTGGACGCGTACCTGCGGACATACGACTGACTACCAAACTGACTACCAATGATGGTCGAAAAAGTGTTTTTTGATATGTTTTGGACATGATCACCAGAACAGAAAAAGGCCCGCGATTAAGTGAAATCGCGGGCTTCTTTCATGCTCCCCAGGTAGGGCTCGAACCTACAACCCTTCGGTTAACAGGCAAAACGTGGTCAGATCTGTGGCCGTTGATAATCAATGGTTTTCTGGGTGTTCTTCGGAGTCCTGACTACCGATCTGACTACGAAACAGCGTTTTTTTCAGCCTTTCGGCCTCTTTTTCGGACCGATTGTCCGAGGCTTCATCGTAGATCCGGAGAACCATCTTTTCATCCGCGTGACCCATCCATCGGATCACGGTGTTGATCTCCACCGGAGGATCGGCATCCCGGCACATGCAGCAGAATGAGTGCCGGAGATCATAAGGAACGACGGTAAACGAGATCCAGGGCGGAAGCTGGCCGCCTGCGTCCAGGATGGCTTTGTGTTCCCTGGTCTTTCCATACCAGCGCTTTGGACAGCCGTTGATGGCCGTTTCCATGCAAGCAACATAGGACTCCCACGCGGAGCGCCATGCCTGGATCGTGACCTGGTTCCCTTTCGCGCTGGTGATCAGACGCCCTTTCCTGCCGGAGAGGGCATTTTTTAATGGCGGGAAAAGTGGGATCGTGCGGGCTGCCTGATCTGTTTTGCCCTTCTTCGTCAGCTGATAATGGTTGGAGTCCTGAATGTGGGCAAACTCATGGAGAGTGATGGTTTCGGACTTGAAATCTACATCTCTTTCGATCAGCACGGCTTTCATTTCCTGCGGGCGAATGCCTGCATAGAGCATGGCCATGACCGCCGGATGGGCGCGGTGATCCGTGCAGAGGGTTTCGATCCAGGTCCGCTCCTGCGGGGTGATCGGCCGGTGGCCTCCGGAGGTTCCGCGGTGTGGTTTTGCGGACTTCTCCCGGGCGGGGTTGGATCTCAGATAGCCGTCTGCTACCACCGAATCGAACAGGGCGCAATACAGCTGCTTGGCGCCATCGATGTAGGATTTGGACAGCCCCAGGTACCGGGTGGAATAGATCTCCTTGATGTCGGACGGTTTGACCATGTCCAGGGAAAGATCCCCGATGGCATCCGTCAGCTTCTTCAGGTGGATTTTCAGCCCGGTGAGTGTGGACGCAGCGACGGAAGGGTATGCCCGATGGATCCATTTTTCCGCGTATTCCCGGACAGACGGAATCGCGCCGATCTGTTGTTTTTCGAGACGTTTATACTCCTCGCGCTGGGCGATGGCATCGTCCGGATCATAGGAGTAAAACCACTGATCCTTATACCGGCAGGCATAGCGGCCGTCCTTCCGCTTTTTGAGTGTCGGTTTTTTTGCTCTTGGCATCAGAACGCCGGGGCAATCGGCGGCGCGAGGACCACCTGGCTGGACGTTTCAAAAATGCTACCCTCGACAAACAGGACCTTACCAACGAAACCACCGGCAGCGATCACATGCCGGAAATCCCAGTAATCCGATCCGACCGGAGTCGCGGAGACGATCGCAAGATCCGCGGCGGAGATTGAGTAATATCCGGCCGGGATATCCACGCCGATGATCCATTCACCAACGGGAACCACAACCTGCTTCCATTCCGGGCGGCTTTTGATTTCCGCGTTGACGGCATCGCGCAGCGTGAGCAGATCATCAAAGGACATGGCAGACAGATCCGCAAGCTCGGCATGAACGGCAGCCGGAACCAGGAACAGAACCAGGACCAGAATCAACAGTTTTTTCATGGCACACCCTCCACTTCTGTGATCGTTTTGTCGTTGTAGAAATCATCATTCTCCAGGTGATGAATTTCGTGACGGAAAGCGCGGAGTTTCCCCATTGGCGACAGCTGATCGTTGATATAGATATTCGGATAGCTGTCCTCGCCAGACAGCCGGGTCGCCGCGGAAACAGGACCCGGAAGATTGACCATCCTGCAGGAAAACTCGTCCTCGTACAGTTTCATTGTATCACTCACCATTTGCCGGATCAAACGATTCGAGCACCGCCACGGCAGCCCGGATGTGTTCAGGCTTGGCCTTCATGGCGGCATCGAACAGGATACGTGTATTCGGATCGCGCCGGAGCTGCTCCCGGAGGGCAAAGACATCCGTGTCCTCCTTTTTAATTTCGGATTCCTGCCGGCCCAGGATTTCATCTACCGTGACGTCCAGGGCATCCGCGATCCGGGCCAGAGCCTGGGCGCCGGGTTCGATTCTCCCGGCCTCGTACTTGGCGACCGTAACGCGGTTCAGGGATGCGAGCTCCGCCAGCTCATCCTGGCTCAGGCCGCGGGCTTTCCGCAGGTCCCGGATACGTTCGCCGGTATCAATAATTGACAAAATGCGATTCCTCCTTTCGCAACTGAAATTGTAGCAAAAACGATTCAAAAATAAAATAGCAAAAATGGTACAAAATGGGGTTGATTTTCCGTAGCTATCGTGCTACAATACAAACCGTAGCAAACGAGCGACAATTTCAAAAGGAGGTGTAGCAATATGGCAAACCGGCTCCGCGAACTGCGGAAGGGAAAGGGGCTGACACAGGCGTGCCTGGCCCAGAAATCGAATGTGAGCCGGTCAGTCATTGCGCGGTTTGAAACGGGAAAAACCGGGCTTTCCACCCGGAACCTGGAGAAGATCGCGAAGGCGCTGGCTTGCAGGATGGAGGACATCCTGAAAGGAGAAGCCGATGGAAAAACTGCTAAGTGTGGCTGACATGATGGCCCGGTACCAGGTCAGCCGGCAGACGGCGATCCGCTACATGAAGCAAATGGAGCACCAGGAACGGCCCTACATGGTCCGGCAGAGTGTGCTCGAAGAATGGGACCGGAGTCGAACGGTCCGCCCGGCTGGCGAGATCCGCAGGGAAATGGTACGGCAGAGGATGATGCGCCGGATGGCGTAAGGAGGGCAAACACAATGAAGGACTGGCAGCTGGACGCAATGTGGGAAGCGGAAAGCGACCGGATCTGGGAAGAGCAGAACAAGGACCCGGATCTTACCGAGGCGATCACCCGGATGGACTGGGCAATGGACCACGCGGCGGATGCGGCCACCCATCTGGGCGAGGCCATCAAGGAAGCGGAGGGCACGGTGTACGAGGCACGGATCATGAGCATCTTCGAGGATCTGAAGACCCTGCAGAGCGACATGACCAGCCTGAAGGCCCGAATGGAAGAAGAAAAGAGGAAGAGCGCATGATGGAACTGTGGCAGTACATGAACCCGATGGCCGGGAAATCCTGCCGGCGGATGACGATCCTCGCCCGGTACCGGCTCTGGAATCGGCGGAGGAAGCACGACGATCTGTGGAAGATAAGGGGGTGACAGAATGGAACGCAAAAAGAAACCGCCCGGCATGGTAAGTCCGGGCAGTCGATATGAGATCGAGGGCAAACACGATTCTCATGCATTTATTTTACTGCAAGCCGAATGAAAAGTCAATGGAAGGGGAACAAAAAATGAGCGAACTGGAAAGAGAAATCCTTGAGGAAGAACCGGACGTCGCGGTCCTCGATGATGTGAGCGCCGAAATGCTGATGCAGCGGATCGCGGAAGCGAAAAAGGAATACGATCGCATGGAAGCCTGGTACAAGCGCCAGCTGGAGAAGATCAAGGAAAAGCGCGATGCGACAGTCGCGTGGGCAGAAGGATGCCTCCGGGGATACTTCGACATGGTGCCGACACACGACACGAAAACGATGCGCAGCTACAAGCTGCCAAGCGGCACGCTGGTGATGAAGATGCCGGGGCCGGCCTTCGACCATGATGACAAGACCCTGATTCCATGGCTGAAAAAGAACTGGCCTGAATACGTCAAGGTCGAGGAAAGCGTCGACTGGAAAGAGCTGAAAAAGCAGCTGAAGGTGTCCGGGACCGGCATGGTGACCGAGGACGGCGAGGTGGTGCCTGGCGTGAAGGTAACGCCCAAGCAGCCGGAGTTTCACGCGGAGCCGAACTAAGAATAAGGAGGGCAAACACAATGGCAGTTTTTGAGGATCTGAACGCCCTGAACATCAACGGGCATACAGAAAAGAAACAGGTTGAGGGAAAGGAACTCACCTACCTGAGCTGGCCCTGGGCATGGGGCGAGGTGAAGAAGCGCTATCCGGACGCGCACTACGACATCTGGAAGAACGAGCGCAACCTCCCCTACGCCTATGATCCGCTGACCGGATTCATGGTGTACACCAGCGTCACGATCGACGGAATCACCCACGAGATGTGGCTTCCGGTAATGGACGGGAAAAACAAGGCTATGAATGCTGAGCCGTACGAGTACACCACGAAGTACGGAAAGAAGAGCGTGGAAGCCGCCACGATGATGGATATCAATAAAACGATCATGCGGTGCCTGGTGAAGAATCTGGCGATGTTCGGCCTGGGACTGTACATCTACGCGGGCGAGGACCTGCCGGAGACGGAGAAGGAAACCGCGCCGCAGAACAACACCGTCCAGGGTGAAATGCCTGCTGGCACGCTGCAGGAGAAGGTCAACCGGGCCGCCAAGGGCGCGGCCGTGAACAAGGTCGACAAGGTCCCCGCCACTTCCGGTGAAGCAGAAGCGGCCAAAAAACCGGAAACTCCGGGAGCCTACATGCAGAAGAAGATTGCGGAGATGAAAGCCATGTATCCGAATTTCGACTTCATCGGAACGCGGAAGGCGCTGATTGAAAGCGGCACGGTGAAGGATGTGCCCAGCGCCACGATGACGATGGAACAGGCCATTCAGCTGGCGGCCGCGGTGAATGACGTGTACGCGGCCCAGCTGCCGGGTAAAAAGTGATGGACGGGCGGATCACGGGGTTCTCCCTTACACCGGACGGTGATGGCCAGAACATCACCGTCACGGTGACCACCGATTTCCGGGCGGCATACGAGGAACTGAAGAATGTGCCGGTAAGCATCGAGATCAAAAAGGCAGTCAAGCACAGGAGCATGGAAGCAAACCGCTACGCCTGGGTGCTGATTGACCAGATCGCGGCGAAAACGCACATCAAGGCCAGCGAGGTGTACCGGAACGCGATCCGCGACATTGGCGGAGTCAGCGGTACCGGATTCATGAAATCAGAAGCGGTTCCGGTATTCCGGCAGATATGGGAGAAGGGCCACCTTGGAAACCAGGTCGAGGTGCTGGACGAGGATGAAAACGGATGGGCATCCATACGGATTTATTACGGATCATCCACCTACGATTCAGCGCAGATGAGCGCGCTGCTGGACAGCCTGATCCAGGACGCGGAAGCGCTGGGGATACCGACAATCACACCGAAGGAAGAAGAACGGATGCTCGGAAAGTGGGCGAAAAAGCGTGAAAAAGTCGATTCTGCAGGATGAGAAAAAGTGCTTCATTACCGGATACGAAGGCCAGCTGGACCGCCACCATGTGTTTCACGGCCCGCGGAGGAAAGCAGCGGACAAGTGGGGCTGCTGGGTGTGGATGCGGCACGACCTCCACATGGAGCTTCACCAGCAGAATACGACGCTTGACCTGATGATCAAGCGGGCATGCCAGGAGCGATTCGAGGAACTGTACGGACACGAGAAATTCATGGAAGTGTTCGGCAAGAGTTATTTGTAAGAAAGGATGATCAGGATGACGCAGAAGGAACGGATCAAGAAGTACCTCGACGATTTCGGGAGCATCACTCAGCTGGAGGCGATCAGGGACCTGGGCATTATGCGCCTGGGTGCGCGGATCTGGGAAATGGTCCGTGACGGCGAGCCGATCATCACGGAGCCTGAGAAGGGCGTCAACCGGTACGGCGAAACCACGCGGTACGCCAGATACCGGAGGGTTGGATGATGAGGTGCTGCGGAACCTGCATGAAGCGGAAACCCGGAACAAATGTTTACTGCCTGCTTTACGGGATCATGATCCGGAAGGACTATCCCGGATGCAAATATTATCAACAGGAGGGCAAACACAATGAGCAAGATTCTGAAGGTAAGGGCGACCATGTTCGAGGAGATTCTGGGAACGGCCAGCGCCAACCCGGAGATCCATGAGGAGTTTATCGCGAGCAAGGCGCCGAACGCGCCCAGCCGCGACGAAGAGGTCGCCGCGATCGGTGCGGAAGAGGTATTCGAAAAAGGCATGACGGTGTTTCCCCGCGTGGACGGAAAGCCGATCGCCTGGGACTATCAGTGGAAAGGTTTTTTCAAGGACGCCTGCGGCGTATTGCGGAAGGTTCCGGGAAGCGCGTGCGAAAAGATCAAGGCCTATAAAAAGGAGATTGACGGGCTGATTTTCGTGGAACCCCGGGCCATTCCGATTCAGTTTGCCGGGGAAATCGGGATCTGTCAGCGGCCGCTGCGCGGACAGACGGCACAGGGCGAGCGGATCGCGCTGGCCAGCAGCGAGAGCATTCCGGCCGGGGCCGTGATGGAGTTCGAGATCCGCATGCTGCTCCCGGCACACGAAAAGGCCGTGCGGGAGATGCTGGACTACGGACGGCTCCGGGGCTTCGGACAGTGGCGGAACAGCGGAAAAGGCCGCTTTACCTGGGAACTGCTGGAGGAGCGGGAGGAGTGATCCTCCCCTTCTCCGGTGCGATGGAATTGAGAGGCGAGACATAGAAACGCAATGGCATCGCAAAGCGGGGCCGTGCGCTGATCAGCATAGGCAAAGCGAGGAACTGCATAGCGATGGAAACGCGAGGCAGGGCGGAGCTACGATTTGCATAGGCAAAGCGAGGAGGGGCAATGAACAGCGAAGGCAAAGCAGAGGCTTGCGAAGATCAGCACAGGCAAAGCACGGGATAGATGCGCAGCGGCTTTGCATGGTATAGAAAGGCGGTGGCTATGCATTGAGTAGAAAAGGATGTGCATAGAATGGCTGTGGCTATGCATTGATACGCATTGGAAATGATATGAACAGCATAGAAACGGCATGGAAGTGCTCTGAACCGTTCAGGAGGTGTGATGATGGAAGAACGGCTGGTAAGAAAAGAATTTGAAGCGGTCCGGTGCCTCCTGGGAGCGATCAGCTACGCGGCGAGCGCCATGGATGACCTGACCCGGAGACTGGCGGAAATACCCGGAGGACAGAAGCGGATGGAAGCAGTTGTCGCCGGGCTCCGGGATATTACGGACGCGGTGATCGACACGGTGCCGCAGGGCCAGTGCCGGCAGCTGAAAAACACCATGAGCGACATGGAAATGCGGATGGTCCCGAAAATGACCAGCATGAGCCAGAATGTGGTGCTTGAAAAGAATAACGCGAAGGCGCTGATTGACATCGCAATGGAGAAATGCCGGGGATGCGTCGAGGACGGGGAAAAATGCCGGGAGTGCGGCCTTTACAAAGTCCTCGAAGGCTTCCTGCCGCTGGATACCTACGGAAACGGGCTGCTGTGCCCATATTCAATCAGTGAATGGATCGATTAAGGAGGGAAAATCATGAATAAACTGACCATTATCGGAAACCTTACTCGGGACCCGGAACTGCGGACGACGCAGAGCGGAATCAACGTATGCACCTTCACGGTAGCGGTGAATCGGAAGAATACGAACCCTGACGGATCTCACGACGCGGACTTCTTCCGGGTGACGGCCTGGCGGGAGCTTGGTGAGTTGTGCGCACGGTGGCTGATCAAGGGCCGGAAGGTATGCGTGGTTGGACCGGTGAGCATTTCCACGTACACCGGCCAGGACGGCAAAACCTACGCCAATCTGGATGTTATGGCCCAGGATGTGGAATTCCTCACCCCGCGGGACCAGACGGCCCAGGAAGCCCCGAAAACGGCGCCCCAGCAGGGCGGATTCACCGCGGTGGAAACGGATGAACTGCCTTTCTGAAAAAACCAAAGGAAACCAAACAAAACCAAAGATAACCAAAGAAAACCAAACAAAACCAAAGATAACGAGGGCAAACCAATGATTACCAAACAAAAGGAAGGTGCGGAAGGATGAAATTTTTAAAGATCTGGACATCCTTCAACGACCTGATCGGTCAGCTGGAGTATGACGAAATCGGCCGGCTTTTTGTGGCAATGCTGACCTATGCGGACAGCGGAGAAGAGCCCGAAAACTTCGACGGAAACGAGCGCTTCCTGTGGCCTGTAGCCAAGCAACAGATTGATTTGACGGCTGAAAGGAACGAGGTCCTCCGGCAGAACGGAATGCGCGGCGGGCGCCCGAAAAGGGAAGAAACCAAACATAACCAAGAAAAACCAAACGAAACCAAAGAAAACCAAACAAAAGCTGTAAAGGAAAGTAATAGAAAGGAAAGTAAAGAAAAGGAATTATTTGATGACGACGATACGCGCGCGCGCGAGGATGACCTCCGTGGAATCCAGTCTGACCATGACCGGGTTCTGGACGCCGCGGAGGATGCCGGGTTCAGGATGAGCAACGATGTGCGGACGGAGCTGATCCGGTTGTACGCTGACCACGGTTTGCAGAAGGTCCTGGACGCGCTGAAGAGCTGCGTGGAACACGGGGCGACCAACCTGGCCTACCTGAAGGCGGTCCTCTCCGGGAAACCGAAGAAGGCCGCCGGATACAGCCAGCGCGACTATTCCGGGGAGCAGGACGCCGCGATGGAGCGCATGATGAATGATTCCTGGGGGACGGAGAAAGGGGCGAGCTGATGGACCGCCTGGAGCTTGCGAAACGGTGCGCCCGGATCGACGCGGCCGGCGGATCTGTGCGGGACTACCTGCACGAGCTCGGGTTCATCTCCCCATGGGGGACCTGGCACCGCCTGCAAAAGGAAGAACTGGGCCGGAAAGACTACGAGATCACAGAAGGGAAAGGGAGCGAGGAAATGAGGAAGATTACACTGGAGCAGAGGAAGAAGGCCGTGGACATGGCCCTGAAGGGCGAAAGCCCGCTGAAGTACCTGGAGGAATGCGGAGCGAAGAATCCGTCGGCCAGCTGGGTGTACATCAAGAAGATCCTGCGGGAGGCCAAGCCGGAGATCTACGCGCAGCTGATGGCCCTGAAGGAGCAGCCGGACGAGGAACCGATCCCCGCGGAAGAGATCCCTGCTGATGAGATCCACCATCAGAAAATAGCCGGGAAGGCTGTGAATTACGCGGAGGTCATCGCGCTGGAGGAAAAGGTTGGTACGGATGAACTGACATACCAGGTCACCGGACTGCGGACCAGCTGCGGTGAATACAGCGTCAACGGGAAAGTGCTTTTCTTCACAATCCCGGACGACCAGGAGATCGGACTCCCGATAGAGCTGTGGAAGCGGATCGCGAAGGAGCTCCCGGGAGTGCTGAAGGTGCTCGGAGCGTGACAGAAGGAGGGCAAACATGACAACGGATTTTCTGATCGGAGCGATTCGGGCATCGGATCTGCATCCGCTGGTAAAGACGGAGCTGGAGGAGAGACTTCATGGGGTGGCATTCATGAATATTTCGGAGGAAATGGCGATGGATGCACTTCGGGGTGCCGGATGGTTTGAGTGCGACTATAATTGCATGCCTTTTGCCATGGTAAAAGCAAAGTTGGAGGGGCTTGAGAGGGTATGAATGGCAGAAAGATGACGGAAAGGAGTAACGCCTAACCCGGTGAAACCGGGCTGGATGCCGCTGAACGGTGTTGGGCATCCGTAAGAGTAAAACAACGTGGCCGAAAAGCGCCTGACGGCGCACGGATGGCAAAGCGTGAATCGCCATGAACCGGTAACGGTGAGTGGCTGGTGTGAAAGTTGTTTGGCTATCAGCTGGAGTCAGCAGTTTTATCGCGGGGTATCTCGCAAAGGACGTGGACGAGTGGATTTACATTGATGTGGACGACCAGCACCCGGACAGCCTGAGATTTATCCGGGATTGTGAAAAGGTGATCGGGAAAGAAGTGACGGTGCTGCATTCTCTGTACTACACAGACGTGGAATCCGTTTGCAGGGCGGTGCGGTATGTAAATGGGCCGACAGGCGCACCATGCACCAGACTGCTGAAGAAAGCGGTCCGGAAGCGCTGGGAGCTAAATCACATGACGGAGGATCTGATTTATGTATGGGGGATGGATTGTAACGAACGGCACCGGGCCGAGCGGATCATCAGCGGGTTCCCGCAGGTGAAACACGAATTCCCACTGATTGACCGAAACCTGACGAAGGAGGACGCGCATGGGATGCTCAAACAGATGGGGATCAGGCGGCCGGCGATGTACGACATGGGATACAGCAACAACAACTGTATCGGGTGCGTGAAAGGAGGGGCCGGATACTGGAACAAGATCCGGGTGGATTTCCCGGAGGTATTCAGGGCCAGGGCGAAGATGGAACGGGATATCGGGCATTCGATTCTGAAAGAGTGTTTTCTGGACGAGTTGCCGGAAGACAAGGGCCGGATGAGTGAGGAAATCATGGAGGAATGCTCCATCCTGTGCCAGCTGGCGATTATGAAATAACGAGAGGCGGCGCGGCTGCTGAAAGTGCGGGAGGTGCCGGAATGAATGAGCCGCTGAAATCAACCCGGAAATGCGAGATCTGCGGAAAGGAATTCATTTTTCACCGCGGCGCAGGCTGGATGTATAAGCGGGAGGCCGGCGGGAAAACGATCTGGTTTTGCGGATATAAGTGCTGGCGGCGTGATGAGCTGGCAAGGGGCATTAAGTAGGAGGATAGCGAAGCATGAAGATAATCCATTTCAAGGAAATGTCCGTTAGCCTGCCGATAAAAGGGAATGTTGATGTTGAGCAGATTGAGGACAGGCTAATCGATGCGGTTGATTCTATCGGTGATGGCGTTGTTATGTGCTTCAAGGTCGAAGTCGAAGAGGATGGTGACGGGGAATGACCCGTGAGTACATCATCAAGGTCGATTATACGAAAACCGACATCATGGGTGGCATACCATTAGAAGAACGGCCGAAGGAACTGATTCGGTGCAAGGACTGCAAGCACAGACCAACAAAGAATCTTGAGTTAGAACAAATATTAGAGTTCCCGGATAGCGTATGCCCGTGTCAGAACACGGATGATGACCATTATTCATGGTATCCGGCAGATGATTGGTACTGCGCTGGCGGGGAAAGGCGGTGACGGAGAATGAAGATCCTCTGCACGCAGAGAGAAAAGCAGATACTCGAGCACATGATCGCCGTAGCCAGGAAATGCCTGTGCCATGGACCGGAAGACTGGTCTCATCCAAAGTGCCGGGACTGTCTGCTGCCGCAGATTGAATGGACAGAGAACAGCGACCGGTTGATCGAGTACGGAGACAATCCGACAGTTTGACAGAAAAGGGGGTCTCAAGATGCCTTGGTGGGGATGGGTCCTGATTTTGATTTTTATCGTCTGGATAATCAGGACATCGTAAAAAATTGTAACTTTTTGCCTTTCCGAATTGACAGCGAGGTGGAACAATGAACGCAAGGGACTTAATCACCCAGGCGGATGGGATCGCCAGGGGCCAGGGACTGACGCAGGCGGAGTGGTGCCGGAGGGCTGGGTTTGACGAGCTCGGCAAGATGGTCAGCAACACGTTCCGCCGCGGGAACTGCAAACTGTCAACCTTTGCCAGGCTGCTGGAGCCATTAGGATACGAGATCCGGATCGAGAAGAAGGAGGAACAGAAATGAGAGACACATATCCGATGACCGCGGAACCGGCGGCCAAAAAGCCCACGGTGAAAGACATGATGAGCGAGACGGCAAACGTCATGATCGATGTTAACTGCATGCTGGCAGAGCTGCTCGAGGTGATCAGCGGCAAAGGCGGCTGGGAAGGACCGTCCAGCAAGACGGAAAACATGCTGGAAGAAGCATACGGAATCAACGCAATGGCCCACAACGCAGCGGAGCAGGCGAGGCAGCTGAGAGAGCTGCTGTTCTGACAGAGATGACGGGAATGTGCGAAGCATGCAGGTACTTCGATCCGGCGGACGGGTACTGCGTGATCTGGGGCGAGTACCACCGGAAAACCGACACATGCCCGGAATGGGAAAAACCGCGGAAGCAGATGCTGGTCATGGACCAGGAGATCAGGGAGGAAACATGAACGATTTGAAAATAGTTTACCTGGCGCCGGATGAGCTGACACCGTATGAGAAGAACACCCGGCGGCATTCGCCGGCGGACATTGAGCAGATCAAAACGTCCATCCTCAAGGTGGGGTTCGATGATCCGATCGGCATCTGGGGAGAGCAGAACATCGTGGTGGAGGGCCACGGACGGCTGATTGCAGCCAAAGAACTGCATCTGGAAAAGGTACCGTGTATCCGGCTCGACCACATGACGGATGCACAGAGACGCGAGTACGCGATCCGCCATAACCGGACACAGGAACTGTCCTCCTGGGACTTTGACAAACTGGAGCAGGAAATCGCGGCGCTGATGATTGCCGGTTCAGACCTGAGTGATCTGAAATTTGCCGTGAAGACTCTGACAGAGGAAGAACCGGAAAAGGAATTTCTGGAAAAGAAGCATGTGTGTCCCCGGTGCGGACATGAATGGGAGGACGGAGAATGAGCGAACTGCAGATCGTGATGCTTCCGGTCGACCAGGTCACACCGTACGAGAACAACGCCAGGAAGCACACACAGAAAGACGTCGACCAGATCAAGGCCAGTATCCTCGCGGACGGATATAACGACCCGATCGCCGTATGGGGGGACCGGAACATCATCATCGAGGGGCACGGTCGGCTGATGGCCGTGAAGCAGCTGGGTTACAAGGAGATCCCGGCGATCCGGCTGGACCACCTGACCGATGAGCAGCGGAAGGAATACGCAATCCGGCACAACAGAGCCGCGGAGTTTTCAACCTGGGACTTTGAACTGCTGGCCCAGGAGATGACGGAGCTGGAAATGGAGGGCATCGACATGACAGGGCTCGACTTCCAGCTGAACCGGGACCAGGAAACGGTGCCGCTGGAAGGTGACGGAGTGACCGAGTACGGACAGGAGGATTTCAGCGATGACAAATTCCAGTGTACATGCCCGGAATGCGGATTCAGGTTTAACGAGAAGTGAGCACCGGTTTCCATGGAAGTGGAACCTGTCTGACCTGAAGGACGTACCGAAGAACGGGAAAAAGGTATTCTCCTGCTTCAGCTGCGGCGGCGGGTCGAGCATGGGATATAAGCTGGCCGGGTTCGATGTGATCGGATGCTGCGAGATTGACGAGCGGATACTCGAAATATACCGCAAGAACCTGCATCCGCGGCTCCCATACAGGATGGACGTGCGGGATTTCCTGAAGCAGAAACTGCCGGAGGAACTGCATCAGCTGGATATCCTGGACGGTTCGCCGCCATGTTCCGTTTTTTCGATGGCCGGAGAACGGGAAGCTGTGTGGAACAAGGAAAAGGTATTCCGGGAAGGCCAGGCCAAGCAGAAGCTGGACGATCTGTTTTTCCATTTCATTGCGATTGCGAAAGAACTGCAGCCGAAGGTCGTGATCGCGGAAAACGTATCTGGCCTGATCAAAGGAAACGCCAAAGGGTATGTCAATGAGATTTTCAAAGCGTTTGATGATGCCGGGTACAATGTGCAGCTGTTCCTGCTTAACTCCGCTTTCATGGGGGTACCGCAGAAGCGGGAAAGAACGGTATTCATTGCCAGGAGGAAAGATCTGGGATTTGAGAAGATCCAGATGAAATTCAATGAGCCGCCGGTGTATTTCGGAGAAGTGCGCAGCGAGTACGGCAGGCCGGTGGACAAAGAGAGCCTGCAGTATAAACTGCTCCAGATGCGGCAGGCCGGGGACAAGTGCCTGGGAGACATCAGTATGCGCTGGAGAGGGAAAAACACGGCGTTCAACCTGATGATCACGCATGACGATGATGTGGCGCCGACCCTGACCAGCGGAGCAGAAGTGTTCAGGATGGCAGATGGTGAAGCATACGACCGGATGGACTATGTGAATGTTCAGACATTCCCGCAGGATTACGACTTCGACGGCATGAAACCGCAGTACATCTGCGGCATGAGCGTACCGCCGGTCATGATGGCCCAGATCGCAACGGAGGTATACGAGCAATGGCTGAAGTAAACCGGGCGTTTGATTACAGCCACTACGACACCTGGTACAATCCGAAAGATCTGGTGCCGTATGCGCTGAACGCAAAAACGCACGACGAGAAACAGGTCAAAAATATTGCCAACAGCATCCGAAGGTTCGGATGGCAGCAGGAAGCGGTGATCACGCAGGACCGGGTGCTGGTGATCGGGCACGGCCGCAGACTCGCGGCATTGGAGCTCGGATGCATGATGCCGGTGAAGATCATCGACCAGAAAGCTGAGGATCTGACGGAGGAAGATATCCGGGAACTGCGGATTGCTGACAATAAAACCAACGAATCCCCGTGGGATTACGACCTCCTGCAGGAAGACATGGACGGCCTGACTTTCGATGGGTTCGATTTCGATTTTGTCGGACAGGAAACAGGGGCAGAGGACGAACACGAGGTCGTCGAGGACGAATGGGACAGACCGATACCGGACAAGCCGAAAAGGGCAAAAACGGGGCAAATATGGCAGCTCGGAAAACACCGGCTCATGGTCGGCGACTCCACCAGCATGGAAGACGTCCAGGCATTGATGGACGGAGAAGACGCCGACTGTTTCCTGACGGACCCGCCGTATAACGTGGACTACGAGGGCGGAACCGGAATGAAGATCGAAAACGACCATATGGGGGAAAGCGCCTTCGATGATTTCCTGCTTTCCGCGTTCGAAGCCGCGGATTCCGTGATGAAACCCGGAGCCGCATATTACATCTGGCACGCAGACTCCAACGGTTACCAGTTCCGGGAAGCGGCGAAAAAGGTCGGATGGCAGCTGCGCCAGTGCCTGATCTGGGTGAAAAACACGCTGGTCCTCGGCAGGCAGGATTATCAGTGGCGGCACGAACCGTGTCTGTATGGCTGGAAGGAAGGAACGCACTACTTCACCGATGACAGGACCCTGACGACCGTCCAGGACGAAGCGCAGGATCTGAAAAAGCTGACCAAGGAACAGCTGATCGCGCTGATCGAGAAAGCCCGGGAGATCCCGAATACGGTGATGTACGAGGACAAGCCGCTGCGAAACCTTCTGCATCCGACCATGAAGCCGGTAACCCTGATGGGCCAGATGGTGAGGAACAGTACCCGGCCCGGAGGACTCGTCCTCGACCTTTTCGGCGGCAGCGGCAGTACGATGATTGCCTGTGAGCAGCTGGACCGGAAATGCTGCATGATGGAACTGGATGCCAGGTACGCTGACAGCATCCTCGACAGGTGGGAAGAATTCACCGGGAAGAAAGCAAAGCTGATCAGGAGGTAAACATGATGACGAGGGCAGAGATGATCGCAGAGATCCGGAAGACGCAGGAAGAAATGCGGAAAGCCGGACCGATTCACCGCAGGGACCTGGGAAAGCATCTCCGGCGGATGCAGGTCCAGGTGCGGAGATATGACCGCTATCAGGCCGAACGGAAGGTGGGGTAAATGGCTAAGACGGAGAAGAAGACCGGAATCGGCAAAGGAAAGGGCAGACACGGCGATTCATTCAAGGGCCAGCGGGACGAAAAAGGCCGGTTTGTTTCGCCTGTGAATGGCCAGCCGGTGCCGAAGGGCAGACCGTTTGTTTCGGGGGACTCTCGTGCGAAGGAAGCCCAGGCAAAGGGTGTGCTTGCCAGGAAGGAAAAAGGCGACCTCCGGAAGCTCTGCCAGCTGTGGATGGAGGAAGAAGTCGGCACCGGCAAGGACGGAGAGAAGATCACCGGCGGGCAGATGATGGTCCGGGTGGCGGTGAAGGAGGTCGCGAAAGGCAATCCGCGGTTCTGGGAGCTGCTGCGGGACACGGCAGGCTTCAAGCCTGTGGACAAGGTCATGGTCGCCGAGGTGGAGCCGGCCGTGATCGCAGAAGTGGAGCAGATGGTGAAGGAGGCCGGGGAATGAAAGTAACAGACCACAATGAAGCGGAACGTACTTGCTTTACCTGTGCAAATGCATTTGTCGATGAAGACCAATATCACGATACATACCTTTGTTGTGTTTTACGCAACGGGGATATCGTGGAAGACGATGACAGTTGTGACGATTGGAATTGAATGGCGGTGAAACGATGGTCAAGAAAATGAGCCTGGAAATTTTCTCCGGGGGGGGGTACATCGAAAGGGAGCTTGTCTACGAGGGCAAGGACCTGAAAGAAATCGCCGCCCAGATCGAACGGGATGAGAACGCGCTGCTGGAGTACATGCGCACCGGGGAAACGCACGGGGAAAAGTGCTTCGTGTTCCAGGGGTTCATGTT
>OCTW011615663.1_pt1 | contig 18546 bp, 16 predicted proteins | sample 1539671 | NCBI WGS metagenome assembly OCTW01 (sample SAMN02144230, study PRJEB22623) | gut metagenome | biome: sheep rumen | host: Ovis aries | place: New Zealand
CGGGCGTCGGATGCCGGGTCCGGATGCTCCTGCCCCACATGGAGCTGAAGGGTTTCGAAGTGGAGTTTGTGCGTGCTCATAATCAGTTCGTTTTTTCTATCTGCAAAGGTAGAGCATGCGGACATTTCCAACAAGAAAATACGAAAATTAGCAGGAATCCTCTAAAAATAAGTATATTTGTAGAAGAATCCATTATCCGGATATCTTTGACGTCCTTTTAGCAGAAGAATCCACCATGAACGAATCCCTGGACAAAACCGACATCGCCATCCTGCGCATCCTGCAGGAGAACGCCCGCATCACCGTCAAGGACCTCGCCCTGAAGGTCCACCTCTCCCCTACTCCCGTTTTCGAGCGGATGCGCCGGCTGGAGGCCGGCGGCTATATCCAGCGCTATACGGCCGTCCTGAGCCCTGCGCGCCTGGGACGCGGCTTCACCGTCTTCTGCAGCGTACGGCTCCGCCGCATGGGCAAGGATATCGCCCATGACTTCGTATCCCGCGTCCGGGACATCCCCGAAGTGGCGGAATGCTACAACATCTCCGGGGACTTCGACTATCTCCTGAAAATCTACGCACCGGACATGCAGTATTACAATGATTTCATCATCAACACCCTGGGCACCATCGAGAGCCTCGGGTCCATCCAGAGCTGGTTTGTGATGAACGAGATCAAGAACAGTTTCGGCCTGCCGGCCTCCTGCATCGGATAAAGCTTAGAAGCAGAGCCCCTGCAGATACTCCCCGATGCGGTCCAGCCAGGTGTAGCTGCCGGTGCCGGGGGAAGCCGTACGCTGGAAACAGTGGTCGCGGAGAGCGAGGGTATGGAGCTCGGCCGGGATGCCCATCGCACGGAGCCTTTCCCAGATTTTCACGGAGCCCATGGAGGCATACCCGTCGGCATCGCCGTGAATCATGAGCATCGGCGCGGTATCCAGGTCGAAGGAGAAGTCCGGAACCAGGATGTCGTCGTCCCCGTTGCCCCGGTGCGCATTATGCCCGTCGGCCCCATCGACAAGGGTGTACGCGGGATAAATGCCGATGCCCCACTGCACTTTGCAGGAAAGCCTGTCGATGTCGTCAATCGGCAGATAAGAACGGTGCCGGGACGACGTGACGCCCATCACGGTCAGGTGACCACCGGCGGAAGAGCCCATGATCCCGATGCGGTCGGGGTCCAGGCCGAAGCCCGCCGCCTTGCTCCGGACCACGCGGACAGCCCGCTGGAGGTCCTGCCAGGCGTTCGTATGTTTGGCGAGCGTTTCGGGACGCGGGGTACGGTAGCGCATGGTCACGACCGTCATGCCCAGCTCGTTCAGGTACCGCCGGGCAGGCGTCACCTCGAAACTGTCCGTTCCGTTGCCCACATAGGCACCGCCGGAATAGATGATCTGGATGGCCGTGGTTTTCAGCTGCTTGGGGAAATGCCACTCGATATAGGGCGTACCCTGGTTCTCCTGTACGTCGGGCATCCGGCCCTCCGGCCAGATATCCTCGCGGATGTATTCCGCCCGCGCATCATCCGACGTAAAACGGTCCGTCAACGGGACTTCCGGCGCCACGGGGCCCAGGTAGCCCATCTGCCGCATGAACTCGACACCCCGCTCCAGGCCAAAGGCCCCATGGCCCTTGCCCGGGTACAGATGGACCTCGGCCGGAATCCCCCGCTTGCGGAGCTCCCGGTACACGAGGGTGGAGCCCGTCGGCGTGTAAGGGTCGATCTCCCCGTGATGCAGGCTCATCGGGCAGGTCTTTTCGTCGAATTTGAACACGTCGGACAGCCGCACGTCCGGGCCGTAACCCTCGCGGGTGGCCGGAGTACCGGTCTCGCCGTCGGTGGTGGCATAGGCAGGCGCATTGACAATCGCCCAGTTGATGTGACAAGGGATGTCGTCGGTCTTGTCGATCCGCTCATACGCCGGCGTCTGGCTGCTCGTTGCCAACAGGAGCGCCAGATGCGATCCGGCCGACATGGAGATCACGCCGATCTTTTCCGGGTCGAAACCTCGCTTTGCGGCCTCTTTCCGCACGAGACGGACCGCCCGCTGGCCATCCTCCCAGGCCGTCTGATAGATGGGCAGCCCCACGGGCCTGGGTGTCCGGTACACGAAGTTGACACACTGCACCCCCAGTTCCGTAAACCGCTTGTGCCACTGGTCGATCAGCCCCACGTCGCAGCAGTTCATGTAACTGCCGCCGGAGATGAGGATCATGCAGGCGCCGGTGGGGTTGGCCGGCTTTTCGAACCATTCCAGGTAGGCGACACGGTGCTTGTCGGGATTGAACTCCGGCCGCTCCACCTCGTCGGTCATGGCCGCAATCTGATGCGCCTGCGCATCGGGCATCTTCCCCTTGGGCCACACGGCCACGCGTTCCTGGGCCGCCAGCGACAAGGAAATCGATACTAAAAGTAATCCAAGAATCTTTTTCATTTCGTTTCCTCCTGATCCTGCATACCGTCTGCAAGGATATTTAACGTTGTCTTTACGACAATCCAGTCATGGTGCCGGGTCTCTTCATCCAGCAAAGCGTAAGGGCGCATGTCCGGATGCGTCATCAGGTCTTCTTTTTTTTCCTCCGCATACCGGTATCCGGCCATTTCATGAGAGGCATTCCAACGGAGATGCTCCAACCGCGCCAAATAATCCAGTACAGAAACCGTTCGGGAATCATCCCCGACAAAATGGCATCCCTCGTATTTATCCGGGATCCCCTCCGGGACCGCATGTCCATCCCAAAAAGAACGTGGGCAAAGGGCGGCTTTCTCCCGGACATGGAAATAATTGGCAAAATCCTGTTCGGTCTTGCGACGGATCTCCAGTTTGTGGGCAAGTTCCGTTCCGGGTTTCCTGCGGATCCAATCCATACGGTCGTCCCACAAGACCTCGCTGGAAGTACTGGCCGCGTAAGCTGCCTGGAACAACCTGGCATAATGGATATAGCTTTCTCCGGATATATTGTCCCAGGTCCACGTTTTTTCCACATCCCCGATGATCCGGATACAATCACGATCACCATAGCTGCTGTTAAAGAATTGAATCGTTTCCTGATAATCGGAAGCATGGTCCATCTTGACGACGATCAGGAACTTGTCCAGAGAAGGACGATACTGGTAGGCGCACGCCAGGATTTCAATGGCAAGGTCTATATTCCGTCCATCTTCGCCCAAAGAGATGAAGACATAGTTCAACGAGCCGATCCTTTCTCTTAAAAAGACTTTGAAAGCGTGGGAGCGGACATCCTCGCACACGAAATGGACACGGCTCTCATCCAAAGCGGGATGGGTAGAGCGGAATTCGTCCGACAAGCGTTCCATCCGTTCGTCCACGATGTCGCACTGAAACGGACTGGGATTCCCTTCTCCGTTCACGAAAGCCCCGAATTCATAAAGGAAGGAAAGGGCTCCCCGGCCACTTTCCCCAAAGCCACAGACCAGCGCATGGAAAGGACTGTCCACATAACCCGCCGGCTCCCCATTTGCATCTTTCGCGATATCGACCAAATGGATCGGATATAAAGATTCGTCCAGCTTGAGCGCTTTCGTCGCCAGGAAAGAGGTATCGACGATATGGAGATTCTCCGGAGAGGCAAGGTCTGTCTTCAGCGCCAGACCTTCCCTTTTGGCATAATAATAAACTTGTGCCTTGACAGGCAGCATCCGCTTAAGTGCAGCGACGTTCTCATCTGTATCTTCCGACAGTAGGTAAAAACAGGAATCCTCCCTGTCGGCCCAGTAACGTAACCTCTTCAGTCCCAGCTCTTCGAACAACGACTCCTCCACACTTTTCCCGATCCGCTTGTTCGCTTTGAGCAAGATGGCATCCGGAAGGAGTGACCGTATCTTTTCCAAGGTAATCGACGTAGAGCGCACACCCCGGAACAGCCTGAAAATAGAGACTTTGTTCGGAACCGGATCCTGGGTCGGCCCTTCTACGAAAAGGACCCGGTCCCCGGAAGGAATACTTTTGGCCAACGCGATCGACAAGGGACCGGTTCCCAAGAAGATATGGGTCCGCACCTTCGGGGCACGCAAAGAATGGAGCCACAACCAGGCCCGGCTCAACAAACGGCCCGCCAGAAAATGGATGGCCAGGATGGAGGTGGTCCATATGGCACACAAATACAGTCCCTGCAGCAGGATCAGGTGGACTTGCGGATTCGTTACACCTTCCACAGGAACGCCGGCTTTCAAGTTGAAAAAACCGACGAGATTGCCGAATCCCGACGCCAGTTTGAAAAGGAACAAGTCCAGCGAGGAGATCAGGGCAAGAATCAGTTTTGGAAACCAGTGCTTGGCTGCAGCATAGTCGTAGGCATACCAGTAGAACCACATTGACAAGACGAGGATGACCATCGCTGGAATCCATAGCAGCTTAGGTCCCCTCTTGAGCATGCGCAAGGTGACGATGCCGTACAACAGTACAAAAAGTATGACGATTCCTGTCGCTTGACCGGCAGTGAGTCTTTCAAAAAAGAGTGGCATGGACTACAGATAGAATACGCGGAGAATATTGGCGCCCTTGCTCTCCTTGCCACCAAGCGTGAAACCGATGGAGGCCATAATCCCTCCGAACTCGAAAGGAGAGACATCATAACCACTGTTTTTGCCGTTCTTATTATACAGGTTGACACCGCCTTTCAGGCTTCTGTAGCCAATTTTGAAATTCGCATTCAGGACAGGGAACCGGGAATGGAATTCCAAGCCGAAAAACAGGTCCCGCATATTCACATAGTTGAATGTCATCCAACGCATGTCAATCTTCTCTATGGTATGCAATGCAGGAAGCCAGTAGTAGGAGGCCAGCAGATCCACGTCAAGGAACTGATGAAGGCCTCCGCCAATCCGCTGTTCACCATTCAGGAAGACGCAGGATGCGCTGAAAAGATTCTTGGGAGTCGTTCCCTCATCGACCGCGTTGAAAAAGACACCCTTCGCAAATGCCGTAGAGAATCCCGGCCATACATACATCTTCAGTAATTCCAGGTTTCCGACTTCCTTGAAGGGCAGCTCATTGGCCGTGACCTGATGGTCCATCAGGAGCAGATTACCGGTGAGCAGGGCAAAATTGCCGTTCGCCGAATAGGACATCCTGTTCAGGACATCTTTCTTTTCAGAGAAACGGAATGTACCCTTGTAGGCCAGATCACGGCGTCTCTTCTCGCCGCGAAGCCGGATCCCCTGGTTGAATCCGGGATCAGGGCCGAGGCTATAGCGTCGGTATTCGTATTTGTACCGACCATAGGGCAGATCCAAAACCGCATCGGTAAAATGGTCATACTCATTGATGACGAAATCTTCCCCACCGTCAAGGGAGGAGATGTAGATATTGAATCCGGCATTCGGATTTCCCGGAGCCTGGAAAGAATCCGAGAGTACCTTCAGAGGATGGGTGGGCTTCAAGGATACGGAAATCGTATCTCTCTCCCCGAGGATACGGGAGGTATTGACAAGCTTGACCGGATAATAATTCTTTTGACGAAGCAAGATCGTATTCTCACCCAGCGTGACCGGCTTGCTGTAAACAGGCGTCCGGATTCCTTCCGCCACATCATTGATGACCACCTCTACGCCCACCGGATCCGTATTGATCGTCAGGTAAGAGAGCGGAACCATATTGATTTCGAAGTCAATGGTCTCTCCCGGATTGACATGGACCGCATAGGTCGGAATCTCGGACATATAATCCGGCTTTTCGAAAGAAATCTTATGGTCGTCTGCCGTGAACGGCAGTTCGAGCTTGTCAACGATGGTTCCGATAGGTGTCGATCCGTCTTTGATCACGGTTCCTTCCGCATTCTTCCCGCTGAAGAAGCGGATGGTTCCGCTTTTCGGGGTCATGACGATATCCAGGGGGATCATCTCCCCTTCCCGGACGGTAAAGGAATAGCTGTAATCCTCAAAATCGTTCGCAGTAGCGATGACCTGGTAAGTAGCAGGTTCGAGCGGAATGACGATATTGCGTTCCGAATCCTGATACAATTCGAAATGATTGATCATCGTACCCGCAGAATTGAACGTCTTGAGGCCTCCCCTGCCATAATAGCCGTCCAGGTTGATGGCTCTCCCGCCGATGAACAGCTTGGGATTCTTATCGTCCAGATTTCCGGAGCCGGCTTTGAGCGTCAATTTGGCCAAAGCGAAGCGCGGCACAAGATCGAATTTGTATTCTTTTGTCATCTTGGGATCGTCCGTCGCGCTGACGGAAACGAACGTATCCATGGGGAAGTAGTCGTTCCGCAGGATATGAATCGGGGTTTCACCCTCACTCAAAGTAAGCGTGACCGGAGAGATACGGGGGGTGGGATCACTGCCTACCGTGATCTGTGCTCCTTCGGGATTCGTAAGGATCCGGACACTCCGTTCCTGAAGCGGACGGGCAATCTGGAGCACCGGAAGGCCACGGGTGACCGTCTTCCCTCCCGAGGTCATTTTGATGATGATTTCACTGTTGCGCAAAGTCGGGTCCGGATTCCGCAGCGCCTTGATGACCAAATTATTGCCACCCCTGTCCAAGGTGCACCATTCCGGGCAGCTTACCACCTCCCACTTCCCGAGTCCGCCTTTACCGGCCGTAACGGTGACGCTGTGCGCTTCTTCAGTATAGGCAAAATTCACGAAAGGCTCCGAAAAAACCAGTCGCTCGCTCTCTTTCTTTACGGCAGCGGCTTTGTCCAGTTCCTTCAGGCACTTTTCATAATCCGGACGGATTTCCTTGATGAAACTGTCATATTGCCGGTAAAGCTTCAATATCCCTTCGTACTGAGCCTTGGCCGCGGCAAAGTCTCCATTCAACATGTACACATTGGCGGCATTCTTCATGGTTTCGAAGGAATTCTTTTCGCCGGCCGTCTGGGCAGAGACCATTGCCATTCCCCCGATCAGGAAGAGCAACGTAAAGAGCATTTTTTTCATCATTCTGTCGTATTTAAGCGGGTCATTATCATTTCTATTTCTTCATCTGCAGGGATATCCAGGATCTCATCCAGCTGATGAATAGCCTGCACATTCTCTCGGATGGCTTCCTCGGTCGATATCCGGTTTTCTGGGGATGCATATTTGAGCGGCTCATACAAAGCCTTGACCGTATTGACTTTCCTCGTATGGATTTCCAGAAGATCCTGTCTGTACTCATCCCGGATTTTCTGGAAATCCGGTCCTTCAGGAGCAGACACGGTATGGAGTTGGGCGCATTGTTTCATCAGCGCCTCGGCTTCGTCCACGCCGGGCAGGACAAACTCCAGGGAATCTTCCCGGGAAAGCCAGTTTTCCGTACGGGCCAGGATGGCCGCACTCTCGGCCTGCATCTGCGTAGCCTTTCCTTTCTCAAACGCATGGAATCCGATCAAACCGCCCGCAATCACCAGCAAGCCGAGTGCGGAGAACGCGATCCGGCGAATTCTCCGTTTTTTACCGGATGAACGCGACTCCCATTCGACGGACGTCCCATCCAAGGTGTGCCGGACATTCTGGACAAGCTGGTCCAATCCGTCCTCGGGCTTGTCCAGGGAGTCAATGTAGTTGATGCTTTGCAGATAATAGGCGCGGTCAATATTGTATGCGACATCATCCAGCCGGTATACGAGGATCGGCCGATGGCACTTGTCCGCAAAATAATTGATTTCCCGGCTGACTTCCGCGGATACGTTCGAATTCTTCGAATGGACATAGATGAGCATCTCACTGGAATCCATCGCTTCGACCAGCTGGGTCTGCCAGTTGGCGTTGTGCCGAAGGTCCCTTTCGGATGCGAAACACGGAATGCCGCGATCTTCAAGATACTGACGGATGGCATGAAGCGCCTTCACGTCTTTATTGGAATGACTGATAAACGCTGTATATTTCATCCTTTCAACTTTCTCCCGCACTGGGGGCAATATGCCATATCGACTGTGATATCAGCCCCGCAGGCCGGACAGGCCTCAGGAGCTTTTTTCAGAACCATGAAACCGAGCTTCCCCACCAGACGCAATGCATTCAGGGCTGTAAGCCGGTCATACTCTTTCTCCGACTCCGGCAATTCCGCATAAGGGACCAGACAGGGATGGAGTTTCCGCTCGTCATCCCGCTTGGGGCCATAACGCCAACCCTCCGCGAGACGGGCTTGCGCCCAAATCTCGTGGGTATTCTCTGCCAGCGTTTCGGCCAAGGCCGACAAATCGTCACTCAAACGGAAACCATCGACATCTTGTGGAGACGGCCAATAAGACTGCTTCTCGGATTTCATAGGTGGTCTTAGTACAGTTTCCCAAAGATAGCAAGATTTCTCTAATTATTTAGCAATAAAAATAATTGATAGGCTATTTATTGGCCTAATGCTTTGAAGGTTTCCATGACGGTGCGGAGGGCTTGGGCGTCGTTCCATTCGGCCGTGTCGGGCTCTTGCTCGTTCCGGACGGCATTGAAACGGCGGAGGAAGGGGCCGAAGCCGGACCAGACGGTGTGGATATAGCCTTGGAGGCGGCCGGCGGTCTCCGGAGCAGACTGCTTCCGGAACCGGACCATGTCCCGGATCTGCTGCTCGCAAGCGGTCGGATTCCGGTAGCCGCAGGAGGCGACGGAAAGGCCCTTCGTCGCGAAATATACGCCCGTGAGGTCCGCCCGTTCGTAATGCCAGTCGCAGATGAAGACATCCCTCGGAATCAGGTCGATGGCCCTCCAGGTATCGTTGTAGCTGGCCTCCCACTCGCCGAGGCCGGTCGTCCGGCCGTCCAGCAGGCGGTCGCCCCAGATCATGAGCTGCCGGCCCTTTTCCGCCAGATGGTTCCGGATGAGGGAAACCTCCCCGGCGAAAAGTTCGGCCTTGTCACGGCCGTGGCAGCGGGGACATTCCTCCTCGCCCAGATAGAACACTTCGTCCATGCCGGCGTGGAACGCATCGGCTTCGAAGACGTCGCAGATCTCATCGACGACATCGAATACCACCCGGTGCACGTCCGGATGGAGGGGACAGTAACTCTTGCAATAAAGGCCGTCCGGATTCGGCCACTGCGTATAGTTCTCCGTCTTCACGGAAGGGTTCTCGTCGAATTCCGGGTATTCGCGCAGGAGGGCATGCGTCTGCTTCGCCCAGGACTGGTGACCCAGGAGATTGATCTGCGGCACCAGGCGGATCCCCCGTAAACGGCACACGTTGACGATCCGCTTCACATCATCCCGGGACAGGGTCTCCGGATCCCGCAATTCGGGATGCGACTCGTAGGCATAACCCCAGTCCACCCGCAGGATCAGCAGGTTGAAGTGCGCCGGAACGAGGTCTCCCTCGACAAACTTCAGGAAATCGTTCATCTGCCCGGGCGTAGGCGCCTGGATGGCAAGCCCCCGTACGGGAATGAGTTCGTCGATGGTCGCGGCGGCCCGGGTGGAAAACACGGCGGAAACCAGGACCGCCAACACGAGAAGGATCCGTTTCATGGGTATCGGTTTATCTGATACAAAAATAGTGAAATTATTGGTTATCTTTGCAGGAGATGCACCCCGAACGATGAAAACCCTCCTGCCCCTTCTTTCGCTCCTCCTGTTCCTGCCTTCCCTCGCCGGCAAGGAAGTCAAGGTTTACAAAGGAGACTCCCGCTATGCGAGCGACATCCTGTGCACCGTCCGGGACGGCAAGGTGTATCAGGGACGGTCCACCTACTCCTCCGACATTCTGCTCCGCATCGACGGAAACGACATCTACCGCAAGAACTCCACCTACCGGTCCGACATCGTCCTGACCATCCGGGACGGCGCCGCCTACGAAGGCCGCTCCACCTACCGGTCCGACATCCTCTGGACCCTCCGCGACGGCAGCCTGTACAAGGGCGCATCGACCTACCGGAGCGACATCCTCGCCCACCTGCAGGACGCCTCCCGGAACGGCCGTCCGGGCCACGAAATCTTCCGGGGAACCTCCACCTACCGCTCCGACCTCCTTTTCACCATCGACGGCTCCCTCACCCTCCCGGAATTCATGGCCGTCTGGTATGCGGTGAACTACATCTATTGACCAGGCTCTTTGGCATTTCCGGCACAGAAATGCCACAGCTGGCGCAGGTCTCCGGCCATCCTGGTATAGGTCACCGGACATCCTGGTATCGGTCACCGGACATCCTGGCGCAGGTGTCCTTCCTTACCGGTCATTCAGGTGCAGGTGTCCTTCCCAATTGGCGCAGGTGTGATTTTCGGGTAGGGACCTGCGCCAAGAAATGGGCACAGACGCTTTCTGGCGGCGCAGGTCGCACGCCTTTTTCCACACCTGCGCCAAAAACAGCTACCACCTGCACCAAAAGAGACACCACCTGCGCCAAAAGAGACACCACCTGCTCCGGACTTGCACAGAGATTATTTCATTGCAGGAAGCCGATCCTGCAATGCGCAGAGAACAAGCCGTTTATCTTGGATAAACAGAAAAATAAAATGGTCTTGCGAAAGACTAACCATCTGATATACAGCGATTTTGCATGCAAGGCGGCAACGGCCCCGTTTTTTGGGATAACCGCCAATTTTTCCGTAACATTGCAGCGGGTCGTCAACGGTGACGCCCGCTAAAACACACTGGCGTATGAGAAAGTTTTTGGAAGTGCTGGTGGATGAGGATGGAAAGTTCCACTTCTCTACCGACGGAAGTTTTCCCTGGAAAGAAGGAGCACCCGACCCGGGCCTGTGGGACCAGGAATTCAGGCAGGTTCTCCGCGATCTGACGGAGTTCATGTGGCGGAATCCGCAGCAGGAAGTCAGCGCAGCCGTACGGATGCTGGCCATGGCGGAAATCCTGGGCAGCAGCCAACCCTATGACCAGGCCGAAGAGTTCTGGAGCCTGATGATGTTCGACACCATTCCCGAGTACGAGGGATTTGCCGCCCGGATCAAAAGGCCGTTCGGCTTCGACGACCGGAAAGTCGCCCGGCCCATCGTGGGCGGAGACGTCTCCCTTTTCTCTCCCAGCGCTTGGAAAACCTCCTTCCCCATGCCTTTCGGCAAAGGAATGAATTGACATGGCCTTCGAGAGAATCTGCTTCCGGAGGCTGCCCGACGGCAGTTTCCGGAAGGTTTATCCGTTCCATGTGAGCCTGGAAGGGATGGCGGAACTCGCCCTGTGCCGGGATGATGAGGATTACGACGTAATGGTGAAATACCTGTTTGTCTGCGCCCGGCGGAAAAACGTCCTCGTCGTCATCTACATCGCCATGTCCAACCATGGGCATGCGACTATTCTTGCAACCGGGCAGGAAGAGGCCGATGCCTTCAAAGTCGAGTGGCTTCGGATGTATTCCCAATACTTCAGCCACAAGTATCGGCAGAAGAAAGTCCTGCGCCACACTTCGGCCGTGGCCCTGTACCTGGACTCGGACTGGTACGTCCGGAACACCCTGGCCTATGTCCCCAAAAACGCGCTGGACGCACTCTCCCGGGTGGAGGATTACCGCTGGTCGGGCTACCGGGGCATGTTCTGTGGAGGAAAGGTATCCGGCGGTTTCCGGTCAGCCGGTACGCTGAAGCGCAGGGAGAAAGAAGCCTGCTTCCACACCCACGATTCCCTGAAAGGCCTCCCCTGGATCCTGAATGCCGATGGAGAACTGGAACCCGCATCGGCCTGTGACCACGAGTACCTCGAATCCGCCTTCATGCATGACCAGGCCTTCTTCCTGAAAACCATCGGCACAGTCAACATGGCCGAAATGCATCAGAAACTGGTCGACAACCCCCGACAGCGACAGAACGATACGGAAATGATCAAAGCCATCGACAGCGTGTCCCAAGGTTGGTTCAATTCTCCGGTCCTGGACCTGCCCCGCGAAAAGAAAGCCCGTCTGCTTCCCTACATCTACCGGTCCTACCGAACCTCGGTCGCCCAGCTCGCACGTTGTTTCAATCTGGAGCCCGGCACCGTTGCCCGCATGGTCGGCCGTTCCCGTGGAAAACCGCACAAGGAAACCGCCGAATAGTTTGGGTTTGGGTTTGGCGCAGGTATGGGCGTTTTGGCGCAGGTTCCGGCCGGCTTTGGCGCAGGTTCCGGCCGGCTTTGGCGCAGGTCATCGACCCTTCGGGCGCAGGTGTGTTTTTTGGGTAGGTACCTGCGCCAGGAAATGGGCCCTGGCACACTCTGGCGGCGCAGGTCTCACCCCTTTTTCCACACCTGCGCCAATACATGGGCACACCTGCGCCAAAACGCCCATACCTGCACCAAGGGACAGGCACACCTGCGCCAAACGGGGATACTTCCGCGTCAATGCTGGGGCAGGCCCATACGCCGGGAGGCCATTACGTCGAGGCCATTACGTCGACAGGAGATCCGGCGGGCCGTTACTCCGGCAGGTACTCGTCTACTCCGGCAGGTACTCGTCGATGGCGGCGGCGATGGAGAGGATGGTCTGGTAGAAGAGGATGTTGGAGTTCTTGAGGGGGAACCAGCGCTCGTCGGAGCGGGAGGAGCGGAGGTATTTGTCCGTGTAGAGGGTGCCGTAGGTGCCGATATAGACCTGGACGGCGCCGGTGGCATCGACCTTCATCGCCCGGATGGGGAAGGGTTCCGAGTAGCCGGATTTGCTGTCGAAGACGAGGGCGTTCATGTCGGTCTTCTCGCCGTCGTTGTTGGAGCAGTTCACGAAGCCGCCGGCCGCGCGGATGGACTCCCGGATGGCATCGTGGATGGCGTCACCGGCCTGGCGGTAGGTGTCGGCCAGGGCTGTCAGCTGTTTGTTCATTTCTTCTTGCCGGGTTTGAGGATCATGAAGACGATGGCGCCGATGCAGATGGCGATGCCGACGACCATCTGGGCCGTCAGGGGCTCGCGGAACATCAGGGTGCCGATGAGGATGGCGGTGATGGGCTCGAAAACGCCCAGGACCGAGGTCTTGGTGGGGCCGATGTAGCGGGTGGAGACGGCGAGGGTGAGCATCGACACCATCGTGGGAACGATGGCGAGGCCGATGAGGTTCGCCCAGTCCGCCGCCGTATCCACCCCTTCCACGGGAGACCCGCCCTGGACGGCGCGAATCGTCATGAACAGGGCTGACCCCGTAAGCAGGGCATACAGCGTGAGGGTATGCTCCGACACCTTCCGGATGCGCTTGCTCCGGTTCACGATGACCAGGTAGAAGGCGTAACTGAGGGCGCCCAGCATGGCCAGCACCAAGCCCAGGAACCGGATTTCCACCCCCTGCGAAGGCTTGGACAACAGGACGATGCCGCCGAATGTCGCCAGGATGGACACCCAGGTCTGCCAGCTCGGATAGAGCCGCAGGGCCACCATGATCAGGGCGACGAATACGGGATACAGATACACGAGCGTCGTGGCCAACCCGCTGGGAATGAATTCATAAGAGTAGAACAGAAGCAGGCTGCTGCAAGCGAAAAGGATGCCCAGCAGAATCAGCACGGGAAGTTCCCGCCCCCGAACCTTGAAGGGCTCTTTCCGCAGGCCCATCCACACCGCCAGCAGCAAGGCCGACAGGAAATACCGGAAGAACAGCATCACCAGCACCGGCACGCCGCTCTCCAGCAAAGGCTTCGCAAACAGCGGATTCGTCCCGTACGAGACCCCCGCTACAACGCCTGCGATATAACCATATACCCGTTTCCTGTCCATTTCGGGCGGCAAAAGTACGACAAAAGGCCGAACTATGCAAAGGAAAAGATCATTCCTCGGCTGGATCGGCTTTCTGCGCAGGAGCGAGGCGCCCGTTTTTCCGGAGGGCTTCGTGGATGATCCATTGAAGCTGGCCGTTGGTGCTGCGGAACTCGTCCGCAGCCCAACGTTCCAGGGCCGACATCGTGTCCGGGTCGATCCGGAGCACGAATGTCTTCATCGGCTCTTTCGCCATCCTAATAGAGGCTTCCGGAGTTCACGACCGGCTGGGCGGGTTCTTCACCGCACAGGACGACGAGAAGGTTGCTCACCATCGCGGCCTTGCGTTCCTCGTCCAGATTGACGATCCCGTCGCCTTCGAGTTTGTCCAGCGCGATCTTGACCATGCTCACAGCCCCTTCCACGATCTTCTCGCGGGCGGCGATGATGGCGTCGGCCTGCTGGCGGCGGAGCATCACGGCAGCGATTTCCGGCGCATAGGCCAGGTAGTTGATCCGGGCTTCCGTCACGTGGATGCCTGCCATCGACAGGCGGTCGTTGAGGGTCCGGACCAGACGCTCGTTGATTTCTTCGGCGTTGCTGCGGAGGGTGAGTTCCTCCTTGGAATCGGCATTGTCATAGGCATAGCAGCCGGCCACCTGGCGCAGGGCGGCGTCGCTCTGCACGCGGACGAAATTCTCGAAAGCGTGCGAGAGGGACCGGGCGGCGCTGCCTGTCGTCGGACCGGCAAGGGACTGGCTGTCGATTTCGAACAGGGCCTTGTATGTGTCCTCCAGCTTCCATACGAGGACCATGCCGATCAGGACCGGATTGCCGGCCTTGTCATTGACCTTGATGGGCTCGGGATTCAGGTTCCGGGCGCGGAGGCTTACGCTCTTGACGCTCAGGAGCGGGTTAATCCAGTAAAATCCTGTCCGCGTGAAGGTTCCGCTGTATTTTCCGAAGAAAACAAGGACCTTCGCCTCATTGGGCTCCAGCTTGATGAATCCCTTGGCGCCCAGGACGACGGCGACCAGGCAAAGTGCACCGAACAGGGCGTAGGTACCGTTTTGCTCGGCCTTGATGAAGCAGAAAACGCCCAGCGCCACCAGGCACAGGATCAGGAGCAGGGCGACAAAACCGTTAAGGACCAAACCGTGGTAGGTTACTTCTTTCTTGTTTTCCATAACTCTTTTCTTTTATGATATCATTTTGATATCGCAAAGATAGTGGTATTTTTCGGAAATCCAAAATTATTTATCGAATTTTAGTAAATTTTTTTCAAAAAAGGGCCGGCGGTCAGTAACCGCCGGCCCTGAAAGCCGCTTGGACAAAATCAAGACTCCTTACAGTTCCTTGATCTTGACGTTCCGGTAAGAAACGTGGTCGCCGTGGTCCTGCAGGAGGATATAACCTTCCTCCGCATTGCCGAAGTTGGGCCAGTCCTTATACTTGCTGTAGGCCACGAGGGCGTTCCACATCTGGTTGTTGCGCTCGTATTCCAACAGCTTGTGCCCGTTGAGCCAGTGCTCCACGTGATTGCCGTTCACGATGACCATGGCCCGCTGCCAACCGTCGATGGTGTAGGTCTCCCAGACGCCCTTGGGCGCGGGGATCAGGTCATACAAGGAGCCCATGGTACGGTTGCCTTTCACTCCCAGTTTCGCATCCGGATGGCGCTCGTCGTCCAGGACCTGGAACTCGCAGCCGATGGCCGAGCCGGCGCCCTGGTTCGTGAAGGGATCCACGAAGTACTTGATGCCGCTGTTGGCGCCCGGGGTGAGCTTGAATTCCGCCTTGAGGATGAAGTTCTTATACTTCCGGTCGGTGATGATGTCGCCGCCGTTCGTGCTTTCGCTGCCGTCGCCCTTGTTCACGGAAAGGACGCCATCCTCGACAGTCCAGCCATGGTCCGGGAAAGACCCCAACTTCTTCGCGCTCTGCCAGCCCGCCGTGCTCTTGCCGTCGAACAGAAGTTTCCATCCGTCAGCCACTTCCTCCGGAGTGAGCGTGTTCGCCACACAGTTCACGCAAGGGGCGTCGGTGGGCGTCGCATACTTCTCCACGTCCTTCGTGATGATGCGGATGTCCTTCCAGCACACATGGACGCCGAGCTGGTCGGCACCCACCACATGGACCTGCAGGGCGATGAAACCGGTGGGATCCACGTCGTCGATGAGGTTCGTGCAGGGAATGCCGTTCACCCAGGTGCGGATATGGTTGCCGATGCACTCCACGCGGGCATGGTTCCAGCCATCCTTGTAGGCCTTCCGGGCGGGCTCGTTCTCCGTCATCCGGTACAGCCACATGCGGCGGGCCTCGTCATAGATGCCGCCGGTCCAGGCGCGCGGGGCCGGGTCGATCTCGAACTGATAGCCATACACCACGCCGCGGGCGTTATCCTTGTGACTCCGCAACTGCACGCCGGAGTTGATGCCTTCGGTCATGAAGTCAAACTCCAGGATGAAGTCGCCATACTCCTTGGTCGTGGCGAGGAAAGAATTGACTTTGCTGTTGGTGGCGGTACCCACGATCATGCCGTCCTTCGCGGCGTACTTCGCCGTACCGGTCACCTGCTTCCAGCCCTTGAGGTTCTTGCCGTTGAACAGCGGTTCCCACGGCTGGGCGTTTGCGAGGGTCGCCGCGAGGGCGAGACCCAGTATCAGTGCTAACTTTTTCATATCCTACATTTTATAGTACTCTTCCCATCCCTTCCGCGGCGGCATCCCCACGAGGAGCGCATTGGCGAAAGGATCGTTCACGATCTTCTTGGACGCCGGGTCGAAGATGAGCTTGCGGCCGGTGCGGATGGCCACGACGCCCAGCGCGAAGGTCTGGCACATGGGCCCGAAAATCTCGAACGACGAACGGGTCTTCTCCAGGCCCTGGCAGGCGAGGAGGAAGTTCGCGAAGTGGTTGGAGAAGTTGCTCTCGTCCGGAACCTCGGGGAGGCGGGAAGCCATCTCGAGGGCCTTCTCCTTCGGGATGATCTGCAGCGGGGATCCATGGCTGCCACCCTTGAAGGTCAACTCCTTGGAATAGATGATCTTGCCCGGGCTGAGGGAGGAAGGGGTGAAGGTTCCGTCCATATTCGTCGCGGGAACGTCGGCGGCGTTATTCGTGGTGGGCCCGTACCCGGCCGGGAGCGGCGGGAAGTTCTTCTGTCCGTCGTACCACATCATCTCCACCGGTGGCATGTCGCCGCGGGGTCCGAACTTGAAGCGGAGGGTCGTCTCTTGCGGGAAGAAGAAGTCGTTGGCCCCGGTGAGCTTCAAAGGCTCGATCTCGTAAGGGAGGCCCAGTTCCAGGAACTCGTGGCACGTGTCGATGATGTGTGCGGCCCAGTCGCCGATGGCGCCCATGCCGAAGTCGAACCAGCCCCGCCAGTTGCCGGGATGGTACTTCCCGTTGTAGTCGTGATACTGGGCCGTAGTGAGCCAGGTGTCCCAGTCCATGCCCTCGGGCAGCGGTTCCGCCTCCGGGAACTTCTTGATGTTCACGTCGTAAGGATGCCAACGGCGCCAGTCATTGTGGTGTGCGACGATCTTGTACACATCCTTGATGATGCCGGCTTCCTTCCATGCCTTGAACTGGAAGTAGTTCTCCTCCGAATGGCCCTGGTTGCCCACCTGGGTGGCGAGCTCCGGATGCCGCCGGGCGGCGTCCATCAGGAGTTCGCACTCGTAGAAGGTCCGGGCCATGGGCTTCTCCACATACACATGCTTGCCGCAGTGCAGGGCGAGCATCGCGACGGGGAAATGGGCAAAGTCCGGAATGGCGATGCACACGGCGTCGAAATGGTCGCCGTACTCGTCGAAGAGCTTGCGGAAGTCCTTGAACAGTTTTGCCTTGGGGAATTTGGCAATGGTCTCGCGGCTGCCGGCGCTCTCCGGATCCACGTCGCACAGGGCGACGATGTCGCAGAGCCCGGTGTTCATAAAGTCGTTGATGATCTGCGCACCGCGGTTCGCGATGCCGATGGCGGCGAGACGCACCTTGGCCCCTTTCTTGGGGGCCGGGCTGTCACCGGGTTCCATCGCGGAAAGATGCTGCACGCCGAGAATAGCGCCGGCCGTTCCGAGTCCGGCCGTCTTGAGGAAATTGCGTCGGGAAAGAGGTTCCATAAATCGATCAGTGTAGTGTTCTCACAAAAATAAGCAATTGTCCTGAAAAACAGGCATAAAATCGCTTAAAACGACCGATTAATCCCCGCGTTTTCCCCTTCGTTAAGGTTTTTTTAAGGCCGGGAAGCTATCTTTGTCTCCATGAAAAGGTGGTCCGTCCTCTTGGTTTTGCTGCCCCTCCTGCTCGCCTGCGAACGGGAGGAAGTGATCCCGCCGTCCCTGAGACCCGATCCCGGGAAGCAGGAACAACCGGCACCCGAACCGCCCGGTCCGGGTCCTTCCGGGCCTGAAACAGTGGACGTCCTCCACGACAAGGCCATCCCCTCCGACTTCCGGATCCCGGCGGTTTACATCGAGACTGAAGACGGAAAGTCCATCGACAGCAAGCAGGATTATGTCAATGCCTCCTTCCGGTTCGAGGACCCCTCCCGTTTCTATACAGACGAAGCGACAGTGGAGGTGACCGGCCGGATCAAGGGCCGCGGGAACACCACCTGGGGGATGCCCAAGAAGCCCTGGCGCATCAAGCTGGACGAGAAGACCCACGCCTTCAGCCGCTGGGGCAACAAGGACTGGATCCTGCTGGCCAACTACAGCGACAAGACCCTCCTGCGGAACATCATGGCGATGGAGATCTCCCGCATCTGCGGGATGAGCTGGACCCCGATGATGCTCAGCGTGGAAGTGTACCTCAACGGGCAGTACCAGGGTGTCTATGCCTTCTCCGACCACAAGGAGATCGCCGGACACCGGGTGAATATCGAGGTGGCGACGGAGGAGGACCTGGAAGGCGGCTACTACCTGGAGATCGAGGAAGCGATGGACGAGCCGGTCTGTTTCAAGACCGTCTGGGACACCCCGGGGATGTTCCATGAG
>OCTW011605787.1_pt1 | contig 18537 bp, 20 predicted proteins | sample 1539671 | NCBI WGS metagenome assembly OCTW01 (sample SAMN02144230, study PRJEB22623) | gut metagenome | biome: sheep rumen | host: Ovis aries | place: New Zealand
CGTCGCTACGCTCCGAGAACGTCTGCGTCCTACAGAGAGGGATGTCTATTTCCTACTCCAAGAAATTGCACTTCTATCTTGAAAGTATAGGTAAGTTTAATATATGGTGGTAATTAGGCGTGATTGGAGGATAATAAAAAGAGGTCGGTACAGGACGTACCAACCTCATAAATAGATTTCGTAGTTATAGAAAAAAAGAAACGAAATCTGACGATGCAACAAAGTTAACGATAAATAATATTATTTGCAAGAAAATGACTAAAAAAAATATTTTTTGGGAAAAAATTTGCAATTATAAAAAGAAATTTTTAATTTTGCGAGTAGTAAGTTAGCCTTACGTTTCTTTTTTAGAAACCAATTGTGGAGAAAAACATTTTTAAATTTAATACTATATGTCACAGATTACTGGTCACATATCTCAGATAATCGGTCCTGTCGTGGATGTGTATTTTGACACGAAGGGACTGGATGCAGAGAAGGTGCTCCCTAAGATTCACGATGCTCTTAAAGTAAAGCGTCCTGATGGTCGTGACCTCATTATTGAGGTACAACAACACATTGGTGAGGATACCGTGCGCACGGTTGCTATGGATAATACTGACGGACTGCAGCGCGGTCTGGAGGTGGTACCTACGGGCGCACCTATCAGTATGCCTTCTGGTGAGCAGATGAAGGGTCGTATGCTTAATGTCATCGGAGAGCCTATCGACGGCATGAAACCGCTGGCAAAGGATAACCCTTATCCTATCCACAGAGAGGCTCCTAAGTATGAGGAACTGTCAACCACAAAGGAGATGCTTCCTACAGGTATCAAGGTCATTGACTTGCTTGAGCCTTACCTGAAAGGTGGTAAGATTGGTCTGTTCGGCGGTGCCGGCGTAGGTAAGACAGTGCTTATCATGGAGCTTATCAATAACATTGCAAAGGGTGGTAACAACGGTTTCTCAGTGTTCGCCGGCGTTGGTGAGCGTACCCGTGAGGGTAACGACTTGATTCGTGAGATGATTGAGTCTGGCGTTATCAAGTATGGCGATAAGTTCAAAGAGGCTATGGCTGAGGGCAAATGGGATTTGTCACTCGTTGACCCTGAGGAACTGAAGAAGTCGCAGGCTACACTTGTATATGGTCAGATGAACGAGCCACCAGGCGCACGTGCTTCAGTGGCATTGTCAGGTCTTACCGTGGCAGAGGAATTCCGTGACCAGGGTGGTGATATACTGTTCTTCATTGATAACATCTTCCGTTTCACTCAGGCAGGCTCTGAGGTGTCAGCACTTCTCGGACGTATGCCGTCAGCCGTGGGTTACCAGCCTACGTTGGCAAGTGAGATGGGCTCAATGCAGGAGCGTATTACTTCAACAAAGACAGGTTCTATCACATCTGTGCAGGCCGTATATGTGCCAGCCGATGACTTGACTGACCCTGCTCCGGCAACTACGTTTACACACCTTGACGCAACAACAGAGTTGTCACGTAATATCGCACAGCTGGGTATCTATCCTGCCGTTGACCCGTTGGGAAGTACCTCACGTATCCTTGACCCACTTGTGGTAGGTAAAGAGCATTATGAGTGTGCACAGAGAGTTAAGCAGATACTGCAGAAATACAAGGAGTTGCAGGATATCATTGCAATCCTCGGTATGGATGAGCTCTCTGACGAGGATAAGTTGACAGTGAATAGAGCACGTCGTGTGCAGCGTTTCCTCTCTCAGCCTTTCGCCGTGGCAGAGCAGTTTACTGGTGTACCGGGTGAGATGGTCAGCATCGAGGATACAATCAAGGGCTTCAATATGATACTTGACGGTGAGCTGGATGACCTGCCAGAGCAGGCTTTCCTGAACGTGGGTACCATAGAGCAGGCTATCGAGAAGGGTAAGAAACTGCTTGCACAGGCACAGGCTTAATGCCGCGTGTCTTGACAACGAAAGAAATACATACGAATTATGTTAAAACTAAAGATAGTATCGCCGGAGAAAGTCCTTTTTGACGGAGAGGTAAGTATGGTGAAGGTGCCTGGTGTGCTTGGCGAGTTTGAGATACTTGACAACCACGCACCAATTGTTTCAGCGCTGCAGAAAGGCAATGTGCAGTATGAGACGGAAGAGGGACGTACCGTGATACCCATCGTCGGAGGATTTGCAGAAGTATTGAAGAATAATGTCTCGCTGTGCATAGAGCGCGAAATAGCCGCTGTATGATAGGATGGTTGGCGTTTTCCCTATTCTTCTACACTGTATTGATATATGTGTGGGTGAGAGGGTTAGGAATAGTTCAGAGACATAAGCCACAGCTGATGGTGACGTTCTATTTCGTTATGGCTGCCATACGTTTTACGATGGCATTAACCATTGTAGCGCTGTATATGATTCTCTCAACGCATACGAGACAGGAGGCAACGACGTTTTGCGTCACGTTCTCGTTGATGTATGTAGCGATGGTGATTATATCAATTACGTTAAAACATTGACTTGTTAATATGAATAAATTGAAATACATACTTTGTCTGATGCTTATGACGCTGTGCTTTACAACGGCTATGGCGGAGGAGGCAGACGGGAAAGTCGATGTCAACGGAACTGTGCTTGGACATATCAAGGACTCGTACGAATGGCATATTATCGGTAGTCATGAGAATGCCGTGGCCATACCGTTGCCTGTCATAGTACATAGCTCTACAGGATGGCATACATTTCTCAGTGATAAGATACTGGAAGGTAAGCAGTATGAGGGACTTACTATAGCAGAGGAAGGCCCTAATGCCGGAAAAATCGTAGAGCTGGTGAATGGCGAGGAGAAAGGTGTCTTTGACATAAGTATAACAAAGACTGTGTGTGTATTGTTTATTGATTCAGTATTGCTGCTCCTTATAGTCCTGATACCTGCAAGATGGTATAAGAACAAGAAGGTGAGTGACGAGGCTCCAAAGGGATTTACTGGATTCATAGAGATGCTCACTATGTATGTCATGGATAATATGATTAAGCCGAGCATAGGAAAGGGGTATGAGAAATATGCACCGTATCTGCTTACGTGCTTCTTCTTTATCTTCTTCGTGAATGTCTTTGGCATTATACCATTCCCTCCGTTTGGCGGAAATCTTACGGGTAATATAGCATGTACGTTCTTCCTTGCGTTCTGCACATTCGTGATTACGCAGTTCTCGGGTTCGAAACATTATTGGAAGGATATATTCTGGCCGGAGGTGCCGCTTGCGCTGAAAGCTATACCGCTGATGCCGTTGATAGAATTTGTTGGTATATTCACGAAGCCGTTTGCGTTGATGATTCGACTTTTTGCCAACATGATGGCAGGACATGCTATTGCTCTTTCCATTACATGTGTCATATTCGTTGCGGCAACGATGGGATATGGTATGCTTGTAGGATTGGGAGCTGTTAGTCTGCTTATGAGCGTGTTTATGCTTACGCTTGAGTGTCTGGTATGTTTCATTCAGGCTATGGTGTTTACTCAGCTTTCTGCCACGTTCATCGGTTTAGCGAGAATACATCCTGAGGAAGAGTAAAGAATATAAAGGCTGAGGGCTGGAGAGAAAAAAAAGAATAAAGTATAAAGAATAAGAATATTAATAACCAAAATTTTAAGACTATGATTTCTATGATTTTAGCAGCTGAAGCAGCTGCAGGTATTGCTAAGTTAGGCGCTGGTCTCGGCGCAGGTCTTGCAGCTATCGGTGCCGGTATCGGTATTGGTAAGATAGGTGGTAGTGCAATGGATGCTATGGCACGTCAGCCAGAGGTGATGAATAAGCTTTTCACCAACATGATCGTTGCTGCTGCCCTTATTGAGGGTGTTGCACTGTTCGGTGCCGTTATTGCTCTTCTTTGCTCATTCTAAATGTGGAGCAGGAAGATTACAGTCACTTAATAAACTAAAGAAAACTCTATACAGCGTATGGATTTATTGATTCCGAGTACTGGTCTGCTCTTCTGGATGTGTATCACGTTCTTCATCGTGTATGCATTGCTCAGAAAGTTTGGCTTCCCCGCCATTGTAGGCATGGTCAATGAGCGTAAGCAGTTCATTGATGATAGTCTGCGTAAGGCACAGGAGGCTAATGAGAAGCTGGCCAACATACAGAAAGAAGGTGAGTCCATCCTACGTGAAGCGCGTGATAAGCAGAGCCAAATGTTGAAGGAGGCTACTGCCACGCGTGATGCCATCATAGAGAAAGCTCAGACACAAGCGAAGGGGGAGGCTGCCCGTCTTATAGCTGATGCCAAGGCGCAGATTGAGGCGGAGAAGGCTTCTGCCATTAGAGAGATACGTGCGGAGATGGCACAGCTCTCTGTGCAAGTAGCTGAGAAGGTGGTTCGTAAGAACCTCGCTGATGACGCATCGCAGATGGAACTCATAGACAAGCTGCTGGACGAGGTTTCTGTTGGAAAGTAATTATTCACTATATTTAAGCAAATCTACAAGGTATGGATATAGGAGTAATTTCGGTAAGATATGCCAGGGCATTGCTGAAATGCAGTATGGAGTCAAGTGCGGAGGACCAGGTGTATCAGGAAATGCAGGCTCTTGCGGAGAATTACATTCAGGTGCCTGAACTCCGCCGTACGATAGAGAATCCAATGGTGTCAAATGAGAAGAAAGAGAGTATTCTTTTGGCTGCCATAGGAAGTGGGGTGTCTGATATTACGCAGCGACTTGTGAAGCTGGTACTTAAAGAAGGACGCGCCAACATGATGCAGTTCATTGCAAACTCGTACGTTACTCTTTACCGCCAACAGAAGAATATCACTCGGGGAAAACTGACCACTGCTGTAAGCGTGTCTCCTGCCATAGAGCAGAAAATGCGTAAAATGGTGGAAAGTAGAACCAATGGGACTGTAGAGTTCACGACAGAGGTGGATTCAAGTATAATGGGTGGGTTCATACTCGATTATGATACCTATCGTTTAGATACCTCGGTGAAGTCGCAGTTGAATAACATTCTTAAACAATTAAAAAACTAATCATTTATGTCAGATAAAATCAAGCCAAGTGAAGTCTCTCAGGTTCTTCTGGAACAGTTGAAGGGCGCGACTCAGGCAGCCGACTTTGATGAGGTGGGTACTGTGCTGACCGTCAGTGACGGCGTTGCTCGCATCTACGGTTTACGTAATGCGGAGGCAAACGAGCTTCTTGAGTTCGAGAATGGCACCATGGCCATCGTGATGAACTTGGAGGAGGACAACGTGGGTTGTGTGCTTCTTGGTCCGACAAGTGGTATCAAGGAGGGACAGGTGGTTAAGCGTACTAAGCGTATCGCATCAATACGTGTGAACGATAATATGCTTGGTCGCGTTATTAACCCTCTTGGACAGGCTATTGACGGACAGGGTGACATTGACCTTACCGATGCTTTTGAGATGCCTCTTGACCGTAAGGCTCCAGGTGTGATATACCGTCAGCCTGTGAAAGAGCCACTGCAGACAGGTATCAAGGCTGTCGATTCAATGATTCCTATCGGACGTGGTCAGCGTGAGCTTATCATTGGTGACCGCCAGACGGGTAAGACAGCCATTGCCATTGATACTATTATCAACCAGAAGTCATTCTATGAGGCTGGAAATCCTGTCTATTGTATTTATGTGGCAATAGGACAAAAGGCTTCAACGGTTGCTGCTTTGGTGGCAAACCTGAAGGAGCGTGGAGCACTGCCTTATACTATTATCGTAGCTGCTACAGCCAGTGACCCTGCAGCCATGCAGTATTATGCACCTTTCGCTGGTGCTGCCATTGGTGAGTATTTCCGTGACCGCGGTATGCATGCACTGGTTGTATATGATGATTTGTCTAAGCAGGCTGTGGCTTATCGTGAGGTGTCGCTGATTCTTCGTCGTCCTTCCGGACGTGAGGCATATCCAGGTGATGTGTTCTATCTGCACTCTCGCTTGTTGGAGCGTGCTGCTAAGATTAATGAGCAGCAGGAGGTGGCAGAACAGATGAATGATTTGCCTGCCTGCCTTAAAGGTAAGGTTAAGGGCGGTGGCTCGCTTACCGCGTTGCCTATCATTGAGACGCAGGCTGGTGACGTGTCAGCATATATCCCGACGAATGTGATTTCTATCACTGACGGACAGATATATCTTGAGTCAGACTTGTTCAACCAGGGCTTCCGTCCTGCTATTAACGTGGGTATCTCAGTGTCTCGTGTGGGTGGTTCGGCTCAGATAAAGTCAATGAAGAAAGTGGCAGGTACGCTGAAGATTGACCAGGCTCAGTATCGTGAGTTGGAGAGCTTCTCTAAGTTCTCATCAGATATGGATGCCGTGACGGCTATGACTCTTGACCGTGGTCGTAAGAACAACCAGTTGCTGATACAGCCACAGTATTCTCCAATGCCGGTAGGTGAGCAGATAGCAATTCTCTATTGTGGTACAAAGGGCTTGATGGCTTCTGTACCTGTAGAGAAAGTGCGTGAATGTCAGGACCAATTCCTTGACGCAATGCGTGCTAAGCATCAGGATGTGATAGACCTTTTGGGTTCAGGAAATATCAATGATGATGCCACAAAGGTGATTGCAGACACTATGGCTGACGTGGCCGCTACTTTTCAATAAGCATGAAGTGCTTAACAATTAATTATTGATTAGATAATTATTAATTAAGAGCAATGCCATCATTAAAAGAAATAAAAAATAGAATAACATCAGTTCAAAGTACTCGTAAAATTACGAGTGCTATGAAGATGGTGGCTTCAAGCAAACTGCATCATGCTCAGCAGATGATAGAGAATATGCTTCCATACGAGTCTATGTTGGAACATATCCTGAAATCTTTTCTGGCATCAGATGTTGAGGCAAAAGGTAGCATAACACAGGCACGACAGGTCAAAACTGTAGCAGTGTTAGCTTTTTCAAGCAACTCAAGTCTTTGCGGTGGTTTCAATGCAAATGTGTTGAAGATGTTGCAACGTGTCATTGATGATTATCGGGCGAAAGACATAGATGTCATTGTATATCCTATAGGACGAAAAGTTGCAGAGAAAGTCCAGAAGTGGGGAATACGCTCGGCTGGTACTTTTACACAGCTTGCTGATAAGCCAAACTCAATTGAATGTGCTGAGATTGGCAGACAGTTACAAAGCGACTTTGACAATGGAGTGATAGATAAGGTAGAAATGATATATCATCACTTCAAGAGTGCGGGTTCTCAAATCCTGCAAGACAAAGTGTTGTTGCCCATCGATATCGAGTCTGCAATGGATTATGACCATGAGCGTGACTTGAAGAGCACTATTGCTACGGAAAAGGCTATGGAGTATCTGAAGAAAAATCAGCAGGCACGGGATTATACTAATGAAAAAGGTACCGCGCTTAATGACAACTTTATTGTTGAGCCGGATATGCAAACGGTTCTCTCAATGCTCGTTCCACGTTATGTGAATCTGATGTTGTACACAGCTTTGCTTGACAGTAATGCTTCGGAGCATGCAGCGAGAATGGTAGCAATGCAGACCGCTACAGATAATGCGGATGAGTTACTCAGAGAATTGAATCTACAGTATAATAAGTCGCGTCAGCAGGCTATCACTAATGAATTGCTTGATATTGTAGGTGGTTCGGTAAATAACTAAGCCACTTATAATGAAAGAACTATATTTTATATGTTAATAGAGAATTTGGCAGTAAAGGAGATTTAATGTGTCCGTTACTGTCAAGTTCTTTTTTTATTTTATTTTTAAGATGAGAAAAATATTGTCAAGAATTAGTGTGTTAGTAGTGATGGTGTCATTGGTGTTTGTCATGACATCAAGTAATCGCCAGTTTACAATCTTTATGATAGGTGATTCTACTATGGCTAACAAGGATATAAAGAAAGGTCAGGAACGTGGTTGGGGCATGGTATTGCAAGGCTTCTTTACTGAAAATGTTCTGGTTGACAACCATGCCCTTAACGGACGCAGTTCCCGTAGTTTTATTATAGAGGGACATTGGCAGAAGGTTTATGATGCGATGAAACCTGGCGACTATCTTGTTATTCAGTTTGGACATAATGATGAGAAAGGCAGGATAGAGAAAGGCAATAAACGTCATACAGAACCAGGATTGACATTTGATGACAATTATCGAATGTTTATTCGTGCTGCACAAGAGAAAGGTGTCACACCTATTGTAATGAATGCGGTGGTTAGGCGTAACTTCTACAAGAAACCTGACCTTACTGTGGATGACGAGTCACTCCGTGGAGCACAGTCAACGGGAAAAGAACTGGTAAACAGTGATACCTTGATTGATACTCATGGATTGTATATCGTTACCCCGCAAAATGTTGCAAAGCTTATGCGTGTGCCATACGTAGATGCCAACAAGATAACCAAGGACTTGGAGAATGGTCTTGGAGTGGAGGCATCACGAAAGTTACACATGATAAGTGCTGTGAAGAATGGTAAGGACAATACACATTATACGGTTTATGGTGCCCACGAGGTGGCTTCAAGACTTGTTGATGCTATGGCAGATGTTTGTCCGGAACTGAAACCCTATGTGTGTCATTATGACTATATAGTGTCAGCTAAGGGTAAAGGTAATTATTTAACCTTACAGGACGCCGTGGATGCTGCACCAAAAGGAAAACTGACGCAGATATATGTCATAGATGGTGAATACCCTAAGCCTAAGACAAACGGGAAGAAGATAAAGATAATAAAGTATAGTACGGTAAAGATTAAATAATGAAATAAAGGCGCAGATTCTTATTCTGCGCCTTTATTTTCTATTTTAGATATTTCTGTTTCCAGTCTTGGTAGAAAAATGGAATATCATACATCTGTTCTCCCGTCTGGTCTATGAATAGTTGTGTTGTGGAGCCTTTGCAACATAGAACATTGTCACGTTCACGGTAAATCTCATATCTGTAGTCAAGTCGTGCTCCTCTCTTAGGAACATATATGGTGTGTATTACCGCTATGTCATTCATCTCTAATGGAGCCAGACACCTTACTTGTATGTCATATATCGGTGCGTAAATCCCGGTATCCTGCATCATTTTATAGTCTATGCCGGGATAGTGTCGTCCGAATGACTCACGTCCATCCTCGAAATATTTGACGTATGTCCCGTGCCATACGCGGCGCATACTGTCAATCTCCGAGAATTTTACCTGTATGTGAGTAATATCTTCTATTTCCATTATTTGAAAACTTTGTCGCTGACGCTGGCTCCTAACTTATATCCAGTAAACGTATACTCAGTATAAGAGCCTCCTTTTTGCATCATGCGTATTGAACGCAGTTCCTGCGCCTTGCCATCTATGGTCACGATGAATGAAGAGAACATCTGTTTCTTCTTTGAGGAAACAGGTGTAATCGTAAGTATGATATTCGTGCCGCTTTTCACCATTTTAATGTCAGAGTGATGGCTGATGTCTGTCGTTCCTCCGTTAAAGATGCTTACCAATACATCATGGAAAGTCTTGTATTGAGAGTCTTTGTTGCTGTCAGTCTTTGCCTTTAGAGGTCCTTTCTTCATTGTGAATGCCGTGCCGTTCATAAGCAAGGCATCTTTGCCGTTGGCTATAAGCACTTTTCCTCCCTTGTCTTTAACATACAGGGTGCCGGCAGTCACTTTGTTTTTCGCCACAGCCGCCTTGTGTACGGTGCGTGTGGCCGTTGCAGTGAGTGATGTCGTATTTTTATATTTTGATACGGCTTTTTTGTATTCTGCGTTCTGCGCGAATGTAAGTGCGCAGAGAACAACAAGACATAAGGTTGTCAAAAATCTTTTCATGTTTTTCCTTTCAGTTTGTTTATCCTTTAATAATGTTACCTAACTTATGACGCGGTGGGTGACATATTGGTTTAATGCGAGATTTTACTTCGCTGTCAGCACCCTGTCTATTACCTGTGGGAAATTCTTCTGCTCCAGCACGTGAATTTTGGCCTCTATATCCTCAATGGTGTCGCTGGGTGACAAAGAAGTCTTAAACTGCTCAATAATCTGGCCGCCATCTATAACATTGTTTACGTAATGTATAGTAATACCTGTCTCTGTTTCACCTGCGGCCTTGACTGCCTCGTGAACGTGATGGCCGTACATGCCTTTTCCTCCATATTTTGGCAACAGGGCAGGGTGTAGGTTGATTATCCTGTTAGGGAAAGCTTCAATTAGGTAGTCTGGTACCTTGAGCAGGAAACCTGCTAATATGATATAGTCACAGTCTGCAACCTGGTTAAGTACAAACTGAGGGTCGTCATTAAACTGCTGACGTGTTACTACTATATTCTTTACGCCAAGGTTCTCAGCCCTTACAAGTGCGTAGGCATCTGAGCGGTTACTGATGACGATTTTTATGTTTACATCATCATTATTGCTGAAATATCTTATTATATTCTCGCAGTTCGTGCCACTTCCACTTACAAATATTGCTAAATTGTGTTTCATGTCTATATCTTCTTTGAATTGTTTAACAGAATATTGTCATATAATGTTATTGCTGCCATTGCTTCTACAATAGGCACGGCTCTTGGTAAAACGCAAGGGTCATGTCTGCCTTTTGCTTTTAATGTAGTAGGACAGCCGTTTACGTCTATTGTCTCTTGTTCCTTCAGCTGTGTAGCTACAGGTTTGAAAGCCACGCGGAAATAGATGTCCTCACCATTAGATATTCCACCCTGTATTCCGCCGCTGTTATTCGTCAGGGTAGCCCCTAACCTGTCGGCCTGTTGCTTATATAGGTCATTCTGCTCGCTGCCTCGCAACTCTAATCCGTGAAATCCCATACCGTATTCAAAACCTTTTGCGGCATTTATGGATAACATAGCGCTTCCGAGCATCTGATGCAATTTCCCGAATTCAGGTTCGCCAATTCCTACAGGACATCCTTTAATGACACATGTTACAGTTCCTCCTATAGTGTCACCGTCGGCTTTTACCTCTTTGATGAGTTCTTCCATCTGTTTCGCTATTTCTCTGTCAGGGCAGCGCACAGGGTTGCTTTCTATGACAGCCGGGTCATATTTTGTATAGTCGAAGTCTGTGGCTATGCCGCCCACCTGTGAGGTATATGCGTATATCTCTATTCCCATTTTCCTCAGGGCCATCTTGGCAAATGCACCAGCCACCACACGGCTTATGGTTATACGTGCAGAAGAACGTCCTCCGCCACGATGGTCGCGTATTCCGTATTTTTGCTGATATGTAAAGTCTGCATGTGACGGACGGAACAGATTGCGCATATTGTCATAGTCATTTGAGTGCTGGTCGCTATTGCGTACTATGAAACCTATAGGACATCCTGTCGTCTTACCCTCAAACGTACCAGAGAGTATCTCAATCCTGTCAGCTTCATTGCGTCCTGTGGTTATGTTGCTTTGACCTGGTCTGCGTCGGTTTAGCTCTTTTTGTATGTATTCCAGGTCAACATCCAGTCCAGCGGGTATGCCGTCTATCACGCCTCCTATGCCTACTCCGTGACTTTCACCGAATGTGGTAATTCTGTATATCCTGCCAAAAGTGTTCATTGTCAGATTATCCTTCTATTGTCTGTTTCTATGTTTAGTTATGCTGACAGTTGCAGCCTCCCTCTTCGTTGCATCCTCCTTTACAGCCACCATCACCTTGGCAGTTGCCACCGTCGCATCCGCCGTCTCCATGACATCCGCCATGACATCCGCCTCCACAGCCCGACATACTGTTAATCAGACTCTGTATTTCCTCGTTGGTAGCCTCATGACACTCCAATACCTCTCCTTGATATTGTAAGTCATATCCTGCCAATGGGTGGTTGAGGTCAATCTCAACTTTGTCATTGCTGATGCTTAATACTCTTCCCATAAACTTGTTTCCGTCTGCGTTTTGCAGTGGAATGGTAGCACCTACATATACTATGTGTTCAGGGAATGTGCCATTCATGCTGAGTGACTCCTTATCTAATTGTATTACATGCTCCTTCATGTAAGTGCCGAACGCTTCAGCTTTGTCTATGGTAAAGTCAAACTTATCGCCCGTATTCAAATTCTCTGTCTCCTTGGCAAATTTAGGCAAAGTGATGCCAAAGCCAGATATAAATGTGAACGGCTGCTGTTCGGTAGCCTCTTCAAAGAGTGTTGTCTCGCCATCCTTAATGGCAAATAACTTATATTTTACAGCGTAATAATTGTTTGTCATGATGTATATAATATTATAAAGTGCAAAGGTATGTATTTTTTTCTTCTTACGCAATTTTGTGGTAAATCTGTTAACAAGTTTTGACACTTGTCAAGAAAACTGTGTGCGTACACAGTTTTTGCGTGAAATACTTTGTGCTGTTATTATAAAGCAGTAATTTTGCATCACAATTTTGAAAGGAGATTATTTTAAGGTGGGTGGTCCGTCCTGGTATTTATTCATGAACTTGTTCATGTGTATTGCTGGGCGGACTTTTTTATATATTGTATAAAAATGATACGGAGTGACCTGCGTATGCAGATTACTCCGTATCTTTATCTCCTATTTCTTTGCTCTGGTTTCCCTACTGAGATTGGAACAATTTGTCTTGGTGGGTGTTTTCCGTCTGTCTTTTCGTCCCAAATATATAGTTGGTGTTAACCATTGTACAATCTATTTACCTTAATTGGAGAATTTCTCTCCTGAAAGTATCATTACCTTATCAAGATATAGTGCAAATATACAAAATTGTTTGCGTACACAAAAGATGTTTCTCAGAATTGTGTACGCAAACAATAAATATCTTGATAAATATCAATCGTGTTGTGCTCTATAGCAGATTTTTCTGTCTCAAGATGAGCCAAGAGCCTATACTAACTACTAATGATATTATGAGTGCTATAGGAAATCCCCATTGATAAGCCTCCATACCGTTGATGAGGTTCATGCCGAAGAGTGATGATATGAGGGTAGGGAACATCAGGATGATTGAGAATGATGTCAACGTACGCATCACGGTATTCATGTTGTTGTTAATGATAGATGTGTAGGTATTCATCGTTGACTCCAAGATTTCAGAGTAGATGTTGGCCGTTTCCCTCGCCTGGCTTATCTCGATGTTCACGTCCTCAATGAGGTCAGCATCCAATTCGTCAACAGGTAATTTGAATTTCAGTTTCTGCAACAGTGTCTCATTACCTCTTATTGATGTGATAAAGTAGGTCAGGGAGTCCTGCAGACGCGAGAGGTTTACCAGAGAGGTGTTGTTCACCGTGTGGTCCATAGAGCGTTTTGCACGGTTCAGCAACAGTGAAATCTGTTTCAAGCGTTTCAGGTACCATACAGATGATGACAGGAACAGTCTGAACACCATATCCACATAGTCGATGAATCCCTCCGCTCTTCTTTGTTGGAATGTCACGAAGTCAATCATCATATCGGTCTCGAAATAGCATACGGTGATTGTTACGTCGCCCTTGTGGATTATTCCAAGCGGTACAGTGGTATATGGAGTACGAGAACGCACCTCTTTCATGTATGGGATACGCAGGATGATAAGCTGCCATCCTTCGTCAAACTCATAACGTGCTCTCTCATCGGCATCGGAGATGTCGGAGAAGAAATAGTCTGGTATCTGATACTCTCTCTCTATCTGCAGTCTGTCTTCTTCTGTAGGACAGGTGATTTGTATCCAACAGTTAGGCTCCCACTTTGATATTACGTGGAGTCCGTTTGTAGTGTTCCAATAAGTTTTCATTGGTTGTTCCTCGTTTTAATAAAATGAATACAGCCGCGAGGAACATATCTTCGGCTGTTCCTCACGCTTAAAGGTTCTCTGTACTTGTCGCGTGATAATCGTCCATCTCTTGTGTGATTTAGTTAATAATAAGGGGTAGTATGCTTTTCGCAGATGCAAAGTTACAAAAAAAACTTTTTTTATCAAAGTTTTAGCAAAAAAGTTTTCTGTTTCCAGTGAAAAATGGTACACTTAATATAAAAAGACAATTCTGACAACAAGACAAATACGGCTGTTCTGTGTGTGCAGCTATTGTCTTTGTTTGTCAGAATTGTCTTTATTTGTAAATACGGATTGTTAGTCCGTACTTTCCTTACAGTACTTTCTTGTAGAGCTCTACTATCTCAGCCTCTGTCACGTCGCGTGGGTTACCTGGTGTGCAGACGTCGGCAATAGCCTGTGCAGCAAGTGCTGGGATGTCGCTTTCCTTGATACCCAGTTCTGTGAGAGTCTGTGGGATGCCCACACGTATAGAGAGAGCCTTCACAGCGTCAACGGCAGCCTGTGCAGCCTGCTCGGCAGTCATTCCGTCAGTGTTGACACCCATTGTCTTGGCGATTACGCCGAACTTCTCAATACACTTAGGCATGTTGAACTCCATAATTGTAGGCAGGAGCAGTGCGTTAGCCACACCGTGTGGTATGTCGTGCAGAGAACCCATTGGGTGAGCCATACCGTGAACAAGTCCGAGACCTACGTTAGAGAATGCCTGTGCAGCGATGTATTGTGCCAGTGCCATGCCCTCACGTCCAACTGGGTTCGTTGGCTCCTCAACGGCGATAGGCAGGTTCTCGGCAATCATCTTGATGGCCTGCAGCTCATACATGTCAGACATTACCCATGCACCCTTGGTGATATAGCCCTCGATAGCGTGTGTCAGTGCGTCCATACCTGTAGCAGCTGTCAGTCCCTTTGGCAGAGAGTACATCAGCTCTGGGTCAACGATAGCCACTGCTGGAATGTCGTTAGGGTCAACACATACCATCTTAGCCTGGCGCTCCTCGTCAATGATTACATAGTTGATAGTTACCTCAGCACCAGTACCGGCTGTTGTAGGCAGTGCGATGATAGGCACACTCTTATGCTTTGTAGGTGCTACGCCCTCAAGGCTTACTACATCGGCGAACTCTGGGTTGTTTGATACTATGCCGATACCCTTTGCGGTATCCATAGAAGAACCACCACCGATGGCGATGATACAGTCTGCTCCTGATTTCTTGAAAGCCTCGACGCCCTGCTTTACGTTTGTGACTGTTGGGTTTGGCTTAATCTCTGAGTAAATCTCATAAGGGAAGTTGATGCCGTCGAGCACCTCTGTCACCTTTGCTGTGGTTCCAACCTTGATAAGTCCTTTGTCTGAGCATACGAGGGCCTTCTTCAGTCCCATGCGGTTCAATACTTCCGGAAGCTCCTTGCGAGCACCTGCACCGAAGTAAGATACTTCGTTAAGAATAAATCTCTGTGCCATAATGTAGTTGTTTTTTTGTTGTTTATAAGTTAATTAGTTAGACTTTATCCATCCTTTCTTGTCCAGTTTCATCTCCTTTAGGAATAGTCTTGCCGCTCCGTTCATCTTCTTGTCATATGCGTGGGAGAGGAAATACCATTTGCCTTTGAAATCATATACTGCACAGTGTCCTATACCAAAGAAATCATCGTCAGGTCCGTAGAGCAGGGTGCCTCCTCCTTTAGCCATATCCCTGCCGTCTTTGTCAAGGTAAGGGCCTGCTATGCTTTTGCTGCGTCCGTACACGGTCTTGTAGGTGGATGCCTGACCGCGGCAGCAGTAGTCATGAGAAACGAAGAGGTAGTAATATCCGTTTCTATATGTTATGAACGGAGCCTCTATGGCGTTCTCGCCTGCCTCTATGGTGTCTCCGCCCTCGATAGTGAATTTCGTCTTGTCGTCTATTTCCGCCAATGTCAGTTTTCTGCCTACTCTGCGTGCAATGGTGACGGGTTGTGTGACAGGAGTCTTGAGGTCGTTATCCAACTTTATCAGTTGTATGCCGTCCCAGAAGGAGCCGTATGTAAGCCATGGTGTGCCGTCAGCGTCAATGATGAGGTTAGGGTCAATGGCGTTCCAGTTGTCCTGATGGCGGTGTGATGCTATCACCATGCCTTGGTCTTCCCACTTGTAGTCTGGGGAGTTTGGGTCAAGAGTATTGTTTGTTGCCACGCCTATGGCACTGCCGTTTTTCCCGAATGTGGAACAGGAGTAATACAGATACCATTTCCCGTTGTGCTTTTGTATGTCAGGTGCCCATATATGTCCACGGAAACCGCGTACGGTGTCAACCGCCCACGCTGGAATCTCTGTCCTCGGATTGAACACGGGTTTCTCCCTTTGCCATGTCTTCATGTCTGCAGATGACATCACGCTGATACCCATGCCTGTGGAGAATATGTAGTAGCGTCCGTCCTCCCCCTGCGCCATCACTGGGTCGTGTACGGCAGGCAGTGTTGTAGGGTTGAACTCATGTTGCTGTGCCTCTGAGTATAATGCCGTGAGCGATGTGAGAAGCGCAAGAGCCGCTGTTAATAGTCTGTGCGTCATGATGTGAGACCGTCTGTTGGTACTTGAGCTTAGTGTGATATTATAAAGCCGGCACCCATGATGTTGACTGTGAGAAGACCTCCTCAAGGGTAATCTTGGCGGCCTCCTTCTTTGTCAGTTGCTTAGACCATGCGCAGCGCTTTGACGTGTTGCTACCTTCGCCGCGGTTGTTATACTCCATGTAGCGTGTGGTTTTCTCGTTGCTCTCCTTGCCCCAGTTGTGCCATCCCTCAGGACGGATGTGCTTGCCCAGCTCGCAGTTCATGAAAAGAGTGTAAGCGTATGGGCGCCAAGGTCTGCCCAGGTAACACTTGTCAACACCTTCCTCACATGTGATGCGGCAGTTGTTGAATACATAGCCGTATTTCTGTCCGGCAGGTGTTGAGGCGGCTGTTACATAGGAGTTGCTCTTGTCGCGTATGTCGCAGTTCTCAAACCAAGCCACAGACGGACCGAAGATAAAGTCGGTTGTTCCTTCTATGTAGCAGTCCTTGAAATACAGACGTGTACCCTCGGTGCCGGTATATACCGTGTCCTGATTGCCCAGGAAGCGGCAGTTTATGAACACCAGCTTGTCGCCCTCGGTATGCAGTGCCACCGCCTGGCCTATGCGTGGTGCGTTATTCTCGATAGTTATGTTCTTCAGAGTTATGCTGTTGCCTTCTATCTTGAGAGTGTAAGTGCGGAAGGTGCCCATCTTGCGACCGTCTGTCATCGGTATGTTCGCATGGTCATCGTATGTAATGACGGTCTCGTCACGTGATTCTCCGCAAATCTCTATGTTTGTCAAATATGAAGGAATTATCAGTTTCTCCTTGTATGTGCCTTTCTTAACGTATATAACCTTGTGGTAGTCCATGAATGCACGGCAAACCTCAATGGCGTCGTCAATGTTGCGGAACTGTCCGCTTCCGTCGCGTGCTACTACTATAGTGTCAGGGTTATCCCACTTGTTGGCTGCAAATGTTGTGGCGAGGCTCATCATGGTGAGAGCCAGTGTAAGAATTTTTCTCATATATATAAGTGTGAATTGTAGGTTTGAATAATTCCTGTGCAAAGATACAAATTCTTTTCTTAATATACAATTTTTATCGCTATAATAATTTCTCAAATATGTCTTTTGTTTGTCAGAGTTGGGAATTATTAGTAACTTTGTATTCGTAAAGAAATAATAGTAATGGAATATAATATAGAAGAGGAGAGGGAGTTACATCTGGGGAGCAGGACACTTGTAAGTCAGGATTCAGGTAAGGAGCTGTTCCCCGTAGTTGACGAGAATGGTGCTGTGCTTGGCAGTATGACACGTGCGGAGGCTCATTGTGGGACGAAGCGCCTGCATCCGGTAGTGCATCTTCATGTGTTCAATAGTGATGGTGCTCTTTATCTGCAGTGCCGTGCCCCGTGGAAGGAGGTGCAGCCGGGAAAATGGGATACAGCCACAGGCGGACATGTGGACTATGGTGAGACTGTCGGCGAGGCGCTGTCGCGCGAGGTATATGAGGAGATAGGCCTGCGTCCCGATGAGTATGTGCCCCGTTTGCTTGGCAAATATGTGTATGAGAGCGATATAGAGCGAGAACTGGTTTATGTGTTTGTTACGACATTTGACGGCGAGCCGTCTCCATCTGCTACGGAGACAACCGGTGGAAGGTTCTGGACGAAGGACGAACTGTATGCGGCTGTGGGTCATAATCTTCTCACTCCGATGTTTGAGAAGGAGATGGGGAGGATGAATCTTCTGAATCTTGCAAACTGATTTTAACAGTAACGGGTAATACTAATTTACTTGTGTATTCTTTGCGAAATGTCAGAATTATTATAAGAATTGTGGCATTTTGTTATTTTGGGCCTGTTTGTCTTAATGTGTAAAATAGACTCAGTGGGCTTCTGAAATCGTCAGTTGGAACGCTCTTTTGTGTGATATTTTACCCTGTATGGTGAGATTCGATAGCTTTCAGGATGTAAAAGGATAGCTTTTACGTCCTGAAAGCTATCCTTTTATAGTGTGAAAGCTATGCTTTTACAATGTAAAATATGTGGTGTAAGCTTGGAGAATTGGATGGTGTCTCCTTTATATTACTGGTATTCAGGGGATTATGTAAAACTCTAAAAATGGCGTTTTTTGTTGAGTGTTGGGCAGTTGGTTGCAAATTCTTCAAAATTTTGGCAGTTTGAAAAAACAAAGTGTAAGCTGATGAGTAAAAATGATGACATTTTGCCAAATTTAAGACTTGTTAAAAAAAGAAACAAAAATATTTGTAGTTATAATAAAATATTGTACCTTTGTAAGCAGAAACAGAAAAATAGGT
>OCTW011602499.1_pt1 | contig 18533 bp, 33 predicted proteins | sample 1539671 | NCBI WGS metagenome assembly OCTW01 (sample SAMN02144230, study PRJEB22623) | gut metagenome | biome: sheep rumen | host: Ovis aries | place: New Zealand
GTCTTTCACATGTAAAGTTCTGTCAACCGATCTTACCTGCCCATAATTACTAACTTGGTAATAACCCTCATACCCTTTAATGTTTCTCCATTCAACTATTTCGGTCATTCTTCTCTCCTCTCTATGCAGATGCCAATACGGAACATATTCCTTTTTTAGCAACCACTCAAGATGCTGAAACTCTTTTTCGGTTGGAAGAACAACAACGGCAATTAAATTATCACAATCCGCATTGTGAAACGCTTGTATCATGCGTTCTCGGTATTGTTCAACCGTTTCAATTCTCATTCTTCACCTCTCATATCTGCTCCGCAGTTCGGGCAGTAATTCCCACCGTCAGCACTTTCAAATCCGCACTCGGAACACTTTGGTTTTGCGAACATCGCTTCTAATGCATCACTAGGGTTAAATACCCACTTCCCATGTCGAACGGGTTCTGCGTCTATGGTCGGCACTTTGTTCAATGCTTCCTCCAATGCCAAGTGCTGAGCGGATGTGTGGTGATGGTAATAATCAGTCAACACATTGAATGCATCCTGTGTGTCAATCAATCTCTTCATCTTTCCATTCCTCGTCCATCAGATACTCAAGCCAATATTCTTCTTCATGTAAATCGGGTCTATCGCCATACAAATCAATCTGCTGATGAATATACGCAAGTTTCTTTGCCGCTTTACGAACCACTGACAACGGTACTGCTTCTACAGTCGGCTCGTTTTGGATGATTTCTTTAGCCGATTCGATGCCACAGATGAAGTGTGTGTCTCCATGAACGCGGTCATTGAATGTGTTCAGTTTTTCAATCGAACTGTCAGCGTCTATAAGCCTGGTCATGATCCTTCATCTTCCTTTCCGATTCTTTGAACGCCTTTTCAAACATCACTTCGATTTCGTCAAGCCTGATGGCATACTCGATATACTTCAAAGAAATAACGCAAATGACCATCCCATACGCAAACCTCTCCGCAACGATTCCGAAGAATTTTCCAACAATCAGCGGAATGATAAGCAGCACAACAACAAACACAAATTTCGAAATATTGATCGCGGTTGCGCTTGCCTGTGACATGTGTTTTTCTTCTTTCATCATGAATTTCCTTTCAGCCTCTGATACTCGTCCCAAGAGACAGGAGCGGATTCGCCGTAGGGTCTCTCGCGGTATAACCGCTCCTTCTCCTGTTCTTTCGTTTCCCACCGGACAAGGCCGGCCTGTGCACATGCATTGATAAACTCGATCGGATCTTCCGTTTCGTGAGGATCTCCGTCCCGCTTCCACGGAAACGGAGGATATGTTCTTTTGTAACTGTAAATAATCTCCCTGTCCTTCTGCTCAATCACCACACAGTACGGCAAATACTCATATATGGGATTTAGGGTATCCATAGGCGATATCTTCCCCATCAGCCTTCACTCTCCTGCTTCATCTCTATCTGCAGTTCCGATTGTTTGGCTCCGAGGCTGAGCAGTCTGTCGTTACTGGATATGGAGATCAAGTCTCCCGACTCGACCGCTTCTGCCTCCTTCGTGTCTTTCAGCTTCGAGTACATCGCGAAGAATCGCGGTCTCTCTTTATCGAGTGCTCCTGCAGATTCCTTCATCCGCTGAATGTCTCTGCTTGTAATGATCTGTCTCGAGATATCGTCCAGTCCCTTGACTGCTGCCGGTATCCCTTCGAAATCCACAGCCCTTACGATGTAACAAACATCAGCCCATGCCGAGTCTGCGTTATAGACCGAGATCAACTCCTTTACCCGGAACATGATCTGACCGACACTCGGTGCGAAGTTCGTTCTGTTCTCGGATATCTCCTGCTTGACTGCCTTCATCACGATCGCGTACGGGATGTGCTGGAAGAAGTCAGCCCACACTTTATTTGCTACAGCGAATTGATTTTTGCTCCACTTATCGAAGGAAGCAGGATATGTCACGTAGAAGATGTTAATCACTTCTTTCATTTCGTCTTCTGTCATGCTCTTCGTCTCCCTTCTTTAGAACGGCAGGAATCCGAGAGGATTTGCATCCTCTGCGCTTGTTGGATTATCGTTGTACATTTCAGCGTTAAGCCATCGAGATGGATACGGGATGTACTGCGGATCCTTCCAGAAGGCAATCCATCTGTCGAGACCTTCGAGGATCAATTTGAGGTCTTGAGGCGATTTACACTTCTTCTTAAAGGCTCGACGAGCCGTTACCTTGTCCACCTTTTTGGGGTATTTTTCCCAAAATTGCATAAACCAAACCTCATTTTGAGGTACTACCTCCGCCTCATCTGAGGCGATTTTTGGGGATATATTATTAATGTCTTTACCTATACTAACCTTACCTAACCTATCCTCGGTATACCGTTTGTCTACCACTTGACCGTCAATTGACTGACAATTGCCCGGCAGTGAATAGTTCCCATCTTTGTCTACCGTTAGTTGAGATAACTCATCTTTGTACTTTGTTTCGTGCTTCCTATCTCCCCGGATATAGTTGTGAATGCGCCAGTGTTTGATGACGATCACCCCGCTGTCAAAATAAATCACAAACTTTTTCGCGAGCAGGATCTTCATATCATCGTCGTGTGCTCCGCACTGACGCATGACGGATCGTGGATTATTTACGAACCCGTCATCGTCCGCAAACATGCACAGCGTGAAGTACAGGCAGCGGGCTGTGGCAGGCATGTCGAGAAACGCATCGCTTGTCACGATTGCCTTTGCAAACATTCTTCTCTCCGGCATCGCTTACCACTCCCCGCCGTCCCGCGTGATCTCAAGCATATCCATCGCTTTACTGATAAGTTTCTTTGCCTCTTTAAGGCTCTTTGTAGCCACGTGCTCGAGCGCAAGGTCTACATCGAGCATCGCATCGTCCAAGGTGTCAAACGCGCTCTCAGCGAGCTCAGAACAGCGTTTTCGGTCGTATTCCAGTTCTTCATTCTGCGTCATCCGGTTTTGCTTCTCCCTTCGGTTCGTCCTCTGCCTGCTTGCGCCGTCTCGTTTTCTTCGGCGTTGCCACCTTTTCATCGATAGGTTTGACCTCAACGGCATCTTCGGAAGTCACCTCTTTCGGGTGTCTCTCGTCATAGTCTTTCCAGAGATCATTCAGAGACTGCATCATCCAAATCTTGTCAGCTTTGTACTTGGTGATAAACTCCTGAAGCGCGGTATTTATCCCCATAGCCATATTTGTTGTGCTCTGCGCTGTTTCATTCTGAATGTGAGTAATCTCCGCGAGGTTTTCCACATTCGTTTTGATGGTGTGAATTACTGTGGAAAACTCTTCTGTTTTGACTTCGACAACAACAGCCGCAGCCACTGCTCCGGCAACCGCTCCCATGATGAGCGAAACGAGTACTACGATAATTACTGAATCCATGATTATCCTTCCTTTTCTGTTTTGATTTTCCTTAGAACGGCAGATCATCCGGGTCGATTTCCGGGTATTCAACCTTCTCTGTGACTCCTGTTTCGGGGTCGTAATCTGTAACGTACGGCTGACGATTATCTGCGCCCGAAACGGTTCCGTTCATGAAGTCCTGAACCTCATTAACTCTGCACGTATTTGTGTATACCTTGTTCCCGTTACGGTCTGTGTAGGAACCGCTCTCCCACGTTCCGAGTACAGCAATCGGAGATTTTTTCTGATACTTGTCGAGGACGCGCTTTGCTGTCCATCCCCACGCCACGCACGGAACGTAATCCGTCTGCTGTGTCTGTGGTGCGTTCGGCTGTTTACTTTGAACCGGCTTGCGGTTAATGCCTACCATAAACCGGCATCCCTTAACCTCTCCGTTTTTCTCGATTTTTTTGATGTCTGTTGTGATCGTCCCCATCAGGACGATGATGTTAACTCCGCTTGCAAATGCCATTGTTTTAATCCTCGTCTTCCTGTGATAAACGCCATTTCGGTTCGAATCCGTATTCCTCGAAATAGATTGCGTACGCATACTCGCTGTCTGTGTGATACAGAATCTTTCCGTCTCTAAGGGCGATTAACTCCTTTTCTCCAATCGGAAGATTTTCGTGTGCATACCGCGGGTCGAGAGATTCATTCCGGTCAACAATCTCATAAAGAGATTCCCTTTCCGCTTTCGCGTCTTCGCCTTCTTTCCACTTGAACAATTCATTTACTCTCTCGTTCAGACGTTCAATTCTGTTGGCGAGCTTGCTGATTTCCGATGCAAGACGCATCAGATATTTAGCTTCGTTTGCTTCCATTCTTTTCCTTCTTTCGTGTTGTTTCTAAATATGACAACCATGCTCGGGAACGGTGCTCTTCCGGCACCGTCATTGAAGCAAAGCCGTCCTTTTAAGAATCGGATTTCTGCATATATATATATATATATTTATGGAACCATTCAGTATCCGTTCTTGCCGGCAATAGCATTACCGTTAAGCACTGACTGTCGTGCGCCTTCTTTACCCACTTGGATATTTCCCTGCCATATGGTGGGTTACAGAACACTCTGTGCCCCGTCCAGTCTTGTTTCAGCCCATCTTCGGCTTTTGTGTAATGTTTCTTACACTTTGCGTTTTCATGTGTACTGCAAGGATCTAAATCGAAGCGGAACTCCGCATCCAGTTCATCAAATAGTCTTTGCGGTGTTGCCCACTCTGGGGTGTTACTTGTCATCATTCCTTTTGTGATTGGCATCTTCCCACCTCTTGCACGCAACATCTTTCAGATGAATATCCGTTGCTTCTGACGAGGATATCCCCATGAGATTGCACTTGTAATAATGATTATCGTTGGTTGTGTATTTGCACAGATATTTGCAGTCACCGCAGCGGTGTGCTTCATCGTATCCGTACATTCTTCTCCAACGGCTTTTAATAGTGTCCCGTGGAAGCCTTTCCGCTATCCGCTCTACCGGGATTTCGTTTCCGAAAATATCAAGTTGAAGATCGTCAGTCATACGTCACATTCTCCATCTGCTTGATGTAATGCGATAAGTCCTGGTTCTGAAGATAGAGCGCATAATTCGCATCGTTGGCAACCTTAACCTTGCGCTTCAGATCCTCCACCTGTAACTCAAGCTTCATGATTTCCTTCCGGAGAATCTTCTCTGTCTCAGTCATAACTTGAACCCGATCTGCCCGTCTCCGGACACCTTTGTATTCTTCTGCAAATTGTCGCTGGCGTATTCGTTGTGAAAGCATTCAAACATTGTGAACTCTCTCGGATAAACCGTGAAGTACACACGTTCATGGTCTCCGACTTTCGTTACTGTCTGCGCTCTTCCAAACTCTGTCAGTTCCTTCTGAGTGAAATGCTGAATGCCTTGATACAGAACCGTCTCGCGAGTGATATCTTTTTCAGCGTCATAATCTTCCGCTGTGAGTAATACGAAATAATGTCTCCGCAAATCAGGATCAAACTGATTATCTACATTGTGTGTCCGAAGAATCACATCATCACGAATGAGCTTGTCTTCTGAGAAACTGAACGGCTTGTCAAACCATTCCTTTGTCCAATCACCAATCAGCACTTCCACGAGTTCTTCGTTGTCGGTGATTTTTGCCCATTCTTCCAACCATTCAATCGGAATTTTTCTCTGCATCTTTTCTCCTTTCTATCCCTTCAAAACGGCAAATCTTCAAGGTGTAGATCATCGCTGAGATACTTGTCGTGATACGTTACCGCCTGTGCGAATGCGCTCCAACAGTCAGCACTGAATCCATAGAAGAATCCAGGATTTTTCTTTGTTCCCTTGCCGTAATTCGGAGTATTAGGAGCAAATCTGTCTACCAACGCACGTTTAATCGTTGCGTCATTGGCACGGGGGTTATGACATATCGTCATTTTTTCCTCATGCCTGTATACCTTGAACGGCTCTACATCGAACTTTTCCTCAATCATCTGAGACAGTCTTCCTATGTATTCTGCGGTATCGAACAATGAGCGACCGGCTGGCATTCCGAAGTTCTCGATGCCTTCGATAACGAATGTTGGAACCTCTCCGTACGGAACGAAATCCTCCACCGCCTCCTTGATTGCATCGAAGAAAACCTCCCGCGAAATGTCTTCGAGTCCGGTCATCTCGGTAAGTTCCGCCTGTTCCTGTTTTGTCAGCCTGTTACGACATTTATCGAAAGCGAGCGGACGCAGGTCCGGAGAAACGAGACAGAACGCGCTGCGCTCGTTTCCCGGATCAATCCCTACAACGTAAGGCTTATTCGCCATCCTTAACCTCTCCGGTTTCGTCATTTACGGAAAAATCCGCATCAAACGTGTCTGGAGAATCGAAGTAAACAGGTTCAGAGTTCTCATCACCGGTTACGTTAATCGGATTGGCGGCACCGTCCGCAACATATCCCTTCTGCATCTCGATAGACATGATTCCGTATTTACCGATCAGCTGGCGATACATTGTCTTAATTGCCATTACATCGAAGTCTTTCTCCCAGAATGTATAACCCTTCTTTGCCTTGTAACCTTTGGAATACTTGAGTGCATGTTCTTCCATGCGTTCCTTACTCCAGTACATTTCCTTACGGAATCCGTTGAGCAATTCGAAGAATGCGAAATAGCCGATGGTTTTTGCCTTCTCGCGTTCGCGCGGATCTTCAATCGGTTCAAGTTCAACTGAACCTGTAATCGGGTTGTACGATTTCAGTTCGCCTTCCTTGACCGCAACCGCATCGATGTTCTTGTACTGTCCAGAACGGAGAGCCAACTGGTAGTAGCCCTTCCAGCCCAGAACAAAGGTAGCCTTTGTAGTGCCGGACTTCGTGTCTTTAAAAGGCACCATGTAGAAATTTCCGAGCTGCGGAGACGGTGAGAGGTTCAGACTTTCACCGAGAAGCGCAGCAGATACAACAGAACCCATCTCACATTCTCTGAGCGCCGGATTAGTGCTATATGCACTGATAAGGGAACTGGTGAATGTCTGTGTTCTTGCCGTTGTCTGTAATGTGTTCTTGATAGCGTTCTGAACGTTGTTTGCGTTCATATATGCACTGAATGTGAGTTTTGCGGTTTTCTGAGATGCCTTTTCTACCGCGTTGGTGTTGCTTGCGGTCTTTGCGACCGGTACTTTAACTTCTTTGATTTCTGTCATTTTTTCTCCTTTTCTTTTTTGAAGGTCATAGGCTTAGCTCGATGCACTGTCTTGGTGTGCCTTTTAATGTGCTTTCTTGTTATGCTTTGCGTTGTCCTGCGGTGTTCTAGATTGCGCTGTAGCGTATTGATATGCGGTGTTTAAGGCGCAATGCACCGAGGTAAACCCATGACCTTTTTCTGTTTCTTAAAGCGGTTTTTCCTTGAAACGGAACGTTCTTGTTCCGCGCTTGTCTGTCTTCCAAGAAACTTCAAACTGCGGTGACTGGCCTTTTTCTGCGTCACCCATTAAAGCTTTGATCTCGTTCTGGTATTTTGTTTTCAGATTTTTGAGTTCCTTTTCCTGTGACTGGAGTTCAAGCAAGGCAATCAATGTGTCTTCCTGTGGTTCAAGGTCGACAACCTTTCCTGCATACTCTTCCGGGTACATCCGCGCCAGCGTGTCTGCTGTGCTTTCGCTGTCATCAATTTCCGGCGGTGTACCGTTCTCTACAAGTTTCCAGAACTCAGTGCATGCATCAAGCATTTCATCAATCTTCTCTTCGTCTCTTGGAATCGTGATGATGTAAAACTTTGAGTTGCCCTGATGCGTTGCGAGATACCATCTCTTACGGCCTGTCATTGCCATGTATGCAATGCACTGCCAATAGTGCCACGGAGGTACTTCTCCGTTTTCATAGTTGAATTTCCATGAGTCTGTAGACTTGCATTCCAGTCCGGCACTCTCTTTCATGACAAGCCGGTCTACGTGTCCTCTCATGAACGGCAGTTCACGGATGCCGTATGCCATAGTGGATCGCTGGACTCTTTTCCCGGTCTTTTCGCAGAACCTTTTGGCAATCAGTTCTTCCGTCTCTCTGCCCCACCAGACTGATTCCTTGTCATCAATCTTTTCCGGTTCGATAAGTCCTACTTTCTCCGCCCACAAGCTGTATCTGCTTTTCCACGGATTGGCACCCATGATTACTCCTACATCAGACCCGCCGATGTAGTTCTTCCGGTCCTCAATGTCCTCACGGATATTCCCTACACGGCTCTGCGTTGTGTGGTATTTCATTTCCTTCTCCTGTTACTCAACTCCTACTACGTGATACCTTCCGTATCCGCTTGTACGTCCGCTTCCGATGCCGAGACCGAACCCAGCGAGGTTAATTACCTGAACAATCTGTTCCGCAGAGTAACTGCCACCGTCCATGTACTGAACCGTGAATTTTGCCTTCCACCCTGTGAAACGGTTCTGCCTGCTGAGTACAGGCGCTCCGCGCTTCGGAGACATCAGCTTCTCGTCTACGAAGTGCTCTGCAAACGTGATGGGGATAAGGTTTCCAGGGGCAACGATGTTGACCGAGGCATCGAATTTTGTCGCATATTTATCGATTTCGTTACGGACAACAGCCTGTCCGAAGCTCTTCTTCAGACCGAATGCAGAGATGCACGGAGCGTTCTCTTTGAGAAGCCGTTCCAGAGTCTTCTCGTCATACTGATCAGGCAGCGGGTCACGCCAGTGCATCGAAGTGATAACGTCTTCCCAAACATTCGCTTCGCGGATGGTCTTGCCCTTGTCCTTGCGCTGATCCGTAAGCATCTCTACGGTGCGCTTGTTCATGCGGTTGAGGATGAGATCAGAGTCTCCCTCGATGGTGATTCTCATCGTGTTGATTTCAATCGGTTTGATAGTGATTACTTTTTCCTTTGCCATGTTTTCTTCCTTTCCTTTCTGTATGGCTCTCTCAGACCCATAGAGGTGCATTGTTTTGTCTTGCGAGTTATTGTGCTATCTAGAAATGTGGTTTATTGCACTCTCGTGTTTTTCGATGCGTCACTCTATGTCGTTTTGTGGGATTCTTGGTGCCAATGCACCTCTATGGGTCTGAGAAGTGTTACTACGTGGGGTGTTGCCCCTAATCAAAGGCTTAATTCGATGCGTTGAAGTGTAATGTTTTGTTGTCTATTTCCGTCTACTGAATTGTTCTTTAATAAGCAGTTTTTGGTGTTCAACACACCGATCTAAACCTTTGATTGAACGTGGACTCATGAAGCTACACTGATATGTTCTGCTGTATGTTGTTTTGCGGTATCGTGCGCTGCAGTGAATTGTAATGACTTGTTATATGCTGTTTTGTAATAGCTACCAATGTAGCTTTATGAATCCACGTTCCGTAGTAATGAGTTTTGTATTGTTTTGTCCTACGCTGTAATAAACGTTAGTGGTGAATGCTGTTCTGTATTTTTGCCCGCTCACAGGCTCATACCAATGCGCTGTAATGTTCTGTAATGTTATGTTATGTTCTGTCAGATTTTGCTTTTTTCTGTAATGCATTCCAGTTCAACGCACTGGTAGGAACCTGTGAGACTGTGACTTTTACTGATTGAGTACCAGGTCTATCTCTTCGATGACTTTTTCTAGTTCAACGATTGCCTTGTACCTTTTTTTGAAACTTGCCATTTCATCCTTTGCTTGCTTTAACAGCCTTGCGTACTGATCTTCGTCTCTGACTGTGAAGATTACAGGACGATACACACGGTCTTCTTTGTCGTGCTGAATTACACGGAAACGCTGAGGCGCTTTTTCTTCGCCTTGTTCGATTACGACCGTGAATGAGTTACATACAAACCGTGCCTGCTGGATTCTCCATTTTTCGGCTGCCGATGTATCGTCCCAGTCGAAGCACTTGTGCAGTTCCGTATTGGGATCGCGTGCAAGGTCAAGCACCTGGTGCGGTGTGTATTCCTCTCCGAGTGTCTGAACCTCGTCAAAGCACTTCTGGGCATCAGCTTTGAACTTCATGAAGCCCCACTGGACGCTCATATCGGCAACCTCTCATTCTTCGTGAAGAAATTCTGTGCTCTTCTCTTTCTTCTTCCCGCCTGCTTGAAACGAACCCTTGCCAGCCGTTCTTCCTTCTCAATGGACTGCATAATCTCGCCCTTGTCCGTTGTGAGCCGGTATCCCTTGCTTCCAGAGATGATGTAGACGTTGTGAGTCTCATCTTTCCCAAATTCGTTGTTCCACTCGCGAACCTTCTTTTTCAGTCCTCTTGGATTTTCGGTGATGGTGAGTGCTGTCTGCCAACGGTCAGTGATTCCAAATACACTTCTCTCCATTTCCTGTGGTTCTTCCTTTCTTAAATCGCTACGACAATGAGGTAGAGGATTACGGCGAGCAGGACTCCTGTGATTGCCGCGAAGAAGTAATACGCGTACGCTACCTGCCATTCGTCTACCGTGTAATCGAAAATTTCGTCCATGAACTTGAACATGTGGTTTTAGCCTTCCTTTCTTAATCCGAGTGAGTCTCACTCGGTCTCCTTTGCGGGAACCTTTCGCCGGAGTTCTTCTTCCGTGATCCCGATAACTCTGAGCACTGAGGTCAGCCGGACTTCTGTTCCGGCGAGGCAGTTTTCTTTCAGTTCCTGCTCGTCAATTGACTGCGCTTTGTGATAAACGCGTGTGGCTGCGGTTCTTCCCAGTTCGAACAGTCTGCAGATTTCGGACACATTCACATAGAATGAACACGCGATCTCTTCCCTCGTTTTTGTTCTTCGTGACATTCTCCCTTTCTCCTTTCTACTTTTGCCCCCTCTCCGGGGGCGGTGAGGGTAAAAAAATTAGGAGGCTTTGATGTCAAACGGGTCGATGCCGGAGACCGCACTCAGCTTCAGGAGGTCATCTGCTGTCATTCGTAGCCTTCCACACGAAACGCCTTTTAGATGATCGAATGCGATTCCGGCTTGTTCTGCAAGCCCTTCGATGGTTGTATCCATTACGGCGGCAATCGCTTTTACGGTATATTTCTTCTTCTCTTTTTCTGCCATCTCGTTCTCCTTTCGTCAATCAGTATATGCCCCCTTAGAGGGGGCAGTCAACACTTTTTTTTGCATTTTGGCTCCGCCGGTGTTATCTTTTGGTTACGGAGAGAGGGCATCATGAACAACAAAAATTATAATAAAGAGATCGGCGCATGGCTTGCCATGAAACGCAAAGAAAAGGGTCTTTCACAACGACAGGTCGCGGACATGATGGGCGTTTCGAAAACGTCCGTAGGACATTGGGAACTTGGAAAACGTCTGCTATTCGCGTCCAATCTGATAGATTACTGCAAGGTAATCGACGCTGATCCGTCTGATCTTGTATCTGAATTGTTTAACAATGGTTGATGAATAATAAAAAACCGAAGGCTTTCGCCCCCGGAAAGGAACGGAACGTAGAACCATATAACTACATTTCCGCAGTGCTATTTTAACAAAATGAGAGGAGGGATTTCAAGTGCCTGTATATAAATCGGATTCCGGCTACTACGTCAAATACCGCGTGAAGGATCCTGTCACTGGCAAGTCCCGGCAGATCACCAAGCGCGGTTTTCAAACTAAACGGGAAGCATCGCGCTGGGAGGCAGAGAATAAATACGATACCCCCACAAGTACTTCGTCAACATTTTGGGACATCTTCTTGATATCTCAGAAAAATAACGACACATCGAAAGATTCGTTGCACAAGAAATCCACATGGATCTCGATGTACTTTGCGGACCTGAAAGACCGCCCGATTGATACAATCACTAAAGCAGAACTCGTCGAATGGCGTAACAGTCTAAAGGAGCGCGGTCTAGCCGTCAGAACCATGAATTATGGATTGCAATACATCCGAAGCGTTTTTGCCTTCTACAGCACGGTCTATGGCGGTCAGAATACAGGTTCCGTACTGAATTCATACAAGATGACAAAGGAAGACAGAACAGAGATGCTTGTATGGACGCCGGAGGAGTTCAGCCGTTTCATAAGCGCAGTGAAACCGCCAGTCTACCAAGCATTCTATACGTTTCTGTACTGGACAGGATGCAGACGCGGGGAGGCAATCGCTCTGACCAAGGACTGTTTCACGGGAAACCGTGTGCATATCTACCGGAGCATGAAATATTTCAAGGACGGATTCAAACCGTTGAAGACCGACTCTTCCGAGAGAACAATCACAATCGACAAGGAAACAATGGCGATTCTGGAGCCGTTTATACAGGCATCCGACCCGTTTGTGTTTGGAGGCGTACACCCGATGCCCACAAGCAAAGTATTCTCCTATTTCAAAAAAGGAATCGAGGACAGCGGGGTTACCCCTATCCGCCTGCATGATCTGAGGCACAGTCACGCCAGCGTTCTTCTGAACAACGGGGCAAATATCCTTGCGGTGTCCAAGAGACTGGGGCACGCGACCGTTACTCAGACCTTGGAAACCTACGCGCATCTGATGCGGGAATCCGATGAGAGCATGCTGAGAACAATCGAAAATCTGCATAAATGTTCTCAAAATGTTCTCAAATAGATTTAAAGCAACAAAAAACCGCATATTTATGCGGTTTTCTTAACTATGGAGCAGATGAGGGGAATCGTTGGGTACGTGTTTTTACGTGTTTTTACGTGTAATTCCATGCGTTATCGTGCTGTTTCTACCCTTATTTTGCTGTGAATGTTCTCAGAAATGTTCTCAGAAATGTTCTCAAAAAAATGAAAGACCGCCCGTTGGTCGACGATCTTTCGTAGAAAGGAAGTGCTGAGTGAAAAATCCATCACATCACGGATTCATAGCACAATTGAATTGTACAATCCTTCGGAATAAATTCAATAGAAAAGCAAAACCCGCGCCGAAGCACGGGCTTTGCTCAAGCCATGCAGTAGGAGGAATACTACATGGTGTTCATAATTCTCTGAATGATTTCCCGCTCCTTAGGGTCTGTCGCTTTGTTCATCATTTCAGAGAGCTTGGAATGCATGTCTCCTGTGCCGTAATAGCCGGTGTTATATCCGCCATTACTCTGAGCAGGATTATTTGCTCCGCTGTACGGCATCGCGTCCCATCCGTAGGATGTATAGCGTCCCATACTGTCCCTTGGCTGATACCGGTAACTGTTGTTGTATCCATACTGATACGTCATGTCCTCTCCGTGTGGGTACATGCGTCCTGAGTATCCGCTCCCCTGCATCGCAAGGATAGTGTCGATACTCTTGATGGAATGTGTGATCTTGTCGATCTCGGCAAGGCTGTCTGCGGTCAGTTTCGGTTTCGTTGCCAGTTCATCGAGTTCTGTGCAGAGAATCTCCCGCACTTTCATCATTGTGTCCATAAATGTCTACACCTCATGCAATCCTGTTAATTACAAGATTTGAATTGATAACACTGATCGCCGGTGCCGGTGTTTCAGCAACATCTGTTACTCCGCTGACTGCACGAACCGACAGTGAGAAACAACAGCCTTTCGGAACTGTAACAATCGCTGTGCTCGTTACGTTTCCGTATTCCTCTACTGCCGCAGGAGTGAAGATTGCGCGACTGGTAGGTCTAGGTTCACCGTTTACCGCAATAGCAACCGCAATCGGAACTACCGTTCCAGCCGGGATGGCAATGTTCCCGTTAAAGGTGACCTGATACCGAGCAAAGCAATTGTTAGTGACCCCACGGAGAATAAAAATCCCTGTTTCGTCTTCATGGAAGACGTAGCCTCTGTTGCAAGGGATAGACGCCGAGAACAGGATCGGATCGTTGAGGTTAACGAGCTGTTCCTCATTAGCGATATATTCCGCCATGTTTAGTTACTCCCTCGTTCTCAGAAGTTGCCGGAGCATCCGCAACCGCATCCGCCCTGATTGCAACAGTTAGGGTTCTGTACAACATAAGCAGGAACGGGGGCAGGGTTCAGATACTGTTCAAGGGCAAGAGTCTGAGCGGCATTGTCCGCAAGGATCCTGCCGGTCTGAGCCGTCTGAGATGCGGCAAGGTTCGCCATAGTGAGCTGACGTTCAAGATCAGCAATTTTTTCATTCTTCGCATCGATTTTATCGTTGCAGAGCTGATCGAGAATCCGCTGAGTGTTAGCCGTCTGATTTGCGAGGAGATCACGGATGCCATCGGAAACGGCAGCACGGTCAGCACAGTTCTCGCTCTGTACGGTAGCGGTGAGGTTTGCCAGTCCGAGCCGGTTTTCACAGCAACAGTTCTGAAGATTAGAAGCAATATTGTTCATGCTTGCTGTGGTAGCATTCTGATTCGCGTTGAGGGTCTGCAGGATATTAGACTGTGCATTGCACCGAGAGACTTCGGCGTTTCCAAATCCGTTTGTGATCGCCGACTGGATTCCCGAAAGGGCGCCGGCAGTAGCACTCTGGTTGAATCCGGCAGTGACGAGGTTGTCAGTATTGTTTGCAAGCATCCACGGGAAGGAGCAACCGTTTCCTGCGCCGTTGTTCCCAAAGCCATTGCCCCAACCCCCGAACATCGCGAAGAGGAAGAGAATGATCAGATATGAGAAGCCGTCATTGCCAAAGCCACCGAAACCGCCGTTGTTGTAAGCATTGCCATACATGGGAGTAACCGGCATAACCATGCCGTTACCGTCTTCTAATGCCATAATAAAAACACCTTTACTTTCTAGCGCATCTTCTGTGCGCGGTTTTATATCTTCATTTGTCTTCCGGAATAAAATGTAGATACCTAAAAATAAAGGGGCAGAACTCAAGAACACAAGCATCCTGTAGATGAACATAGAGTGTTCTTATTTTCTGTCCCTTTGGGTTCGAACTTCCTAACTGAAGCCGTATGTAAGAGTTGCCTTGTCAGGCTGGATGGGTCGCTCCCTGCGATCTCCAACAGTAGCCATAGAAACAAGAAACGTTTCATATAACAGGCTGTTTTTTTACCGTCTGTTGCTACCCAAAATCATTATAGATTCTGTGAACAATTATTCAATTTCGAATAATGCTCTAGGTGAGTAAAGTTTACTCTTGATCGGGCTGAGCTTCCACGCCAGGAGCAACTTCCGGTTCGTATTCGGGTTTTTCTCTTTTTGATTCTTCCTCAAGGATTCTTCTGTATTCAGCCAAAATCCAGCTTCTGCCAATTCCACGGGGAAGTACAAGGAATAATTCTTTCTTCGCACAGATTTCAATGTCGTGACTCACTCTTTATCTCCTTCATACGGTTTTGGTAACGGCATCCACGCTTGCACAACAGGATTTGAAGCATCGTTACACCATCCACCTGTAAAATTTGGAATGATAAGAAACTCACAAATCCAAACCTTGTCTCCACCACTTACATAATATTTGCCCGATTCTTTTGGTACCCGTTCGCTGCTCGAAACCCAACGCGGTTCTGCGGATGGCAACTCTTCCATATCGGAGATATACGATTCAATCAATCCCAATCCCCATTCATATTTTGCACGTTCGGCACCAACAATATCCGTGTCATCTAATACACGTCTCAATAATTCCGCACCAATGTTGAGTGTATCAATCGCTTCTTCTCTATTGATTAAGTCACTCACCACAATTCACCTTCCTTCCGCACTCGGAACAGTATTTCACTTCGCCCTTCTTTCCAAGATGCCACCCACATTCGCACCAATAATCTGACAAATACTTGTAATTTCTGTGTGGGATTACTTCTTCTGGCTGCGCGGATGGCATATTATCAATCATTTCTAAGATATCGTCGGCATCTTGATGAAATGGCTTCATCCGCTCAATTAACTCAATCACCGCCTGTCTGCTGATTAAGTCACTCATCACATTTCACCTTCCGTTCTGCCCATGAACAATAGTTGTCATTCGCTCTCACCTTTCCAAACCAACGGCTTTCCATTTTCATCGACCAGTAATGTGAATGTTCCAATATTGTATCCGCCATTAGATACGGAATACATGACGCCTGTCTTTTTATCAGCCACAACCGTCCATCTGCCTGTTCTTTCCAATTCCACAAATCTGCTTGTTTCTGATTGTGTCTCCCTATCAACTGTCGCTCCGCAACCTGTCATCATTATCGCCATCAGCACTATAATAATCATTCTTTTCATTCACTCTCACCTATCATATCTGCTCCGCAATGCGGGCAAAATTCGAACAATTCGTCTTTGTTCTGAACATAGCCCGTTCCTAAAGTTGGATTCTTTTTACATTCAGAGCATTCCCATGTGTAATAACGGGTATATATCCATTTCCCTTTCTTTGGATATGCGGGCGGCAATTCTTCAATCAATTCCCTTGCCCGCATATAATCGCCGTAATCATCAAACGACGTAATTTCAATCTCATCAATCGCCGCCTTATGTCCTAACTTATCCATACGGTCTTCCATATCGCCATATTTCCCGAACACATGCGGGTATGTTGTTTTTACTACCTTCATTTTTTCTTTTCTTGCCATGCAATAGTTACTTGCACCATCACAGTCATCGCATCGTGAATTAAACGGGCACACTGCACACGACTTTGGCATATCCATCTCAATCTGAATCATCTTCCTTCTCCTTTCTGTACTCCTTCTCGATAATCTTGCGTATGGTTTCCGAAAGATTCTTGAACCCGTTAATACGCATGAGGTATTCAAGTTTCTCCAAGAACTCTTCCGAAACTCGTATGAATATTCGCTTGTCTTTCATGCGTACATTTTACTATATTTGTACGTACATCTCAAGGGAAGGAAAAGCCACCCCGTAGGATGGCTATGTGATTATTCAGCGATTGGTTCTTCTATCTGCTCATGACGGATGAACTCTCTGTATCCTTCGACCACGTTCAACTGTTCGTCCACAATCTGAATTTTCGCCGTGACCACATCCGATGCATTCCACAGTGTCTGACATACGGCATGATAATGAGCCTTTGCTTTTGTAAGGTCTGACCATTCTGATTCAATGGCGAATGACCCATTAGAAGATTTGATAATTGCGTACTTCATAATTTCTTTCCTCTCTTTCTTATTTATATTTTGTGCAAAATATTTACACATTTACTGTTTTTAGTTACTGAATTAAATGCTGATTTAATGCAGTTCACGCATTGATTTGTGCAAGTATCGCCGCAAGTTCTTCTGCGACTGTTGTATATCGAACGTTTGACCCAACAATGATTTGTTCGCCTGTGGCAATGGCAGATGTGACCTTGCACAACTTGTTGTTCAGCATCAGATAAGACCCTGCCACATAATTCTGTGTTGCAGTTCCTGTTTCGGTAGGAGCGATTGATTCAGATACAGTATTGACTGCCGTTTCGTTACTTGCGGTCTTGTCTAACAGAAATGCAATGTTTCCTTCCACGTTGCCAGTCTGACCTGTCGCATAATATCTGACAGACAAATCATCTGCATTGGTGCTTATAATGTTTGTTCCTGTCAGAAGGTTGATCTGTGCAGGTGTCAGTTGGATGGTCTGAGGTGTTGCGAGGTCATAGACCAACTGATAACCACTTACCGCTGTTTTGAAATCTGAAACCGAAACAATATCCCAAACGACCGATACGTTACCGGAATTTGCTCTGCCTCTTATGCACTTGTATTCGTTCGCACTTTTGACTTCCAATGCAGAACACATCATATTAGTGATGCCATTAGCCTTGTCTGATATAACAACTGCAAACTCTCGGAAGCCACCGGTGCCACCATTATTTTGCCAATCGAGAGTTCCCAAATCAACGTAACCTTTACCAACCGTCAGCACTCCATTTGTCACATCGAGAGTACCACCGTAAACCGTTTGACCGAGATTAACAGTAACAGATACCTGTTCTACATCTTCAGAATCTTTGTTGGAGATTTCCACCTGCGTTCTTCCGGTGATAGGACGAATGTTTGTGGGTGAAGGTGTTCCGCTACCGCTCTGAATCGGTTCAAGTGCCGTATTCACTCCTAACGCTTTTCCCTGTAATGCATCAGCGATAGTAACGGGGTTTCCGTTTACTGACTTAATAGCAACTCCGCTTGATGTTTCGATGTCCGTTGCATCAATTTCCACGTTGCCGTTTGTGTCGGGTGTTTCACCGTTCACGCTTGAAACTTTTTGACTTAAATTGCTATTTAATGCAGAAATCTCTGCCGCGATTCCGCTACTCGTCACGGGGTTGGTTGAACCTGCCGTAGGTGTGCCGTCAAACGTCAGCGTTGCCTGTTTACCGTCCAGTGCTGTCTGCACAGCCGTGCTGATTGGCTTGTCAGCATCGGATGTGTTGTCGACATTCCCAAGACCGATATTCTCTTTTGTGATGTTCACGTTTCCGGTCCGGTAGTCTGTCTCCGCATCGCCTTTCACGCCAGTGATGGTATTTACCTGAGCGCCAGCTTCAATGCCTGCGAGCTTCGTCTTTTCGGCGCTGGTGAAGTCCTCTGTGCTGAGTCCCTTACCAGCCACCTTATCGACCTTCTGATCCAGTGCAGACTGCATAGCTGTATTAGTTACAAAACCACTATCATTTGTCAGCTCTGACGTCTTGGAAGGGATGCTAGGCTTGTTCTGAATGAACGCATCGGAAGTCTGATCTGACTCGTTCCAGTTTGCCTGTACATTCACTTCTGCACCGGCAGCGATGCCTGCCAGTTTTTCTTTTTCGGCTGTTGTGAAGTCATTGGATGATAGGCTCTTGCCCGCTTCTTTGTCTACCTTGTTATTCCAAGATGTACGCTCCGCATTGGTGATGTGTCTAACGTTATCTTCAAGGTGTGTG
>OCTW011279113.1_pt1 | contig 18531 bp, 7 predicted proteins | sample 1539671 | NCBI WGS metagenome assembly OCTW01 (sample SAMN02144230, study PRJEB22623) | gut metagenome | biome: sheep rumen | host: Ovis aries | place: New Zealand
CGACTCATTTCAATTTGGTAACACGTCCTGGTGAAGAATATCCAGATGTTGATTTAAACATTCCAGAAAACAGCAAAGGATTTAAAGTTCCTTTACTCGATTTAAAGAAATTGTTCGACACCACTTCTTATGCTGTGGCGACAAAAGGTCCAAAAGAGCTTTATTACGGAATCAACATTCGAACGGAAAATGGGAAATTGACTTTCTTGACTACGGATTCATATCGTATGGCTTCGCTTTCGATTCCTGAAGCGGATCAAGATGCCTCGTTTGTCTTTACTTGTCCAGTTAAAGCATTGGATATGATTACGCGTATTGATGAAGCGATTGAAGTTGTGATTTATTTCGATGAACAAAGAGCGTTGTTCGTAGCTGGAAACGTTACCCTTTCTTCTCGTTTGTTAAGAGGAGATTTCCCAACAGTAGATCGTCTTATTCCTCCTTCTTTCCCATATCGTGTAAGCGTTAGTACTTCCGATTTCTTATCGGCAGCAGATCGTGTAAAAATTATTTCGAGTGTTGAAGATAGAAACTCGAAAGTTAAGATGACATTGAGCAAAGAAAATGGCGTTACTTTATCCGCTCGTTCGACAAACTTTGGTAATTCTTCTGAAGTCTTAAAGAAAGCTGTCGTTGAAATGGATGATGATAGCAGTGTCTTTGAAATAGGATTCAATATCGATTTTGTAATCGATGCTGTAAAAGCATTAAAGAGTGAAAAGATTACGTTTGTCTTTGCTTCTCCTACAATCATGTTCATGGTGAAAAACGAAGATAAAGAAAACATTCAAATTATTACTCCTATTCGAATGTCTTCTTATTAAGATATTGCCTACCTTTATTGGTGGGCTTTTTTTCCAAAATGGAGAGATTAGAATATGATAAAAGATAATAAAATTGGATTTCGAATGTGGATGTTTGTTATTCTTATTGGCTTTGCTGGTCAATTGGCATGGGCCATTGAGAATATGTATTTAAATACTTACATTACATATATCAATTTCTCAGCTCCTGCAGGAGAAAGTTTTTCATATTCTTCTTTTATTGCTATCACAACGGCTTTAAGTGCAGTGGTAGCAACTCTGACCACTATTCTTATGGGTGCATTAACCGATAAGATTGGACACAAGAAATATTTTATTTCTATCGGGTATATATTATGGGGAATTTCCACTGCTGCATTTGGAATCTTTAATGTTAACTCTACAAGTAAAATTTTACCTATTGCCATGGTTTCTTCTCTTGCTGCTATCTGGGTTATTCTTCTTGATTGCTTGATGACTTTTTTTGGTTCGACTGCAAACGATGCGGCTTTTAATTCTTATGTCACCAAAAACATCGATAAAAAGAACAAAGGAAAAGTCGAAGGAGTGTTACAAATCTTGCCTCTTGTTGCTATGCTTCTTGTCTTTGTCGTATTGAATGGATTTACAATCGATAGCAAAGCCGGAGTTCATGATGCAAAGTGGGATTTGTTCTTCTATTTGATTGGAGGCTTGGTCCTCTTTATGGGTATTCTTTCCTTCTTCTTGATTCCTAAAGAAGTCGAAAAGAAAGAAAAGAAGAGTTATTTAACGGAATTGACAACTGGTTTTACCCCTTCTGTAATTAAGAAAAATAAAAATTTATATTTGATTTTTATCATTTATTTTATCTATGCTGCGGCAACTCAAATTTTCTTCCCTTATTTGATGATTTATTTACAATACACATGCGGAATTGAAAATACCGGAACAGGTTTCTTGACGCCTTTTGCCATCGTTATGGCAGTGGCTTTGTTACTTGGTTCTCTTCTCAGTGTTCTTTTTGGATTTGCCTCTGATAAGGTAGGAAAAAACAAGATGATCATTCCTACTTTTATCATTTATGGAATCGGAATTTTCATGATGTTTTTTATTCCGAAAGTCGGTCAAGAACAGGATGTAGGAAGAACGATTTATGGTGCGATTGCAGGAATGATTATGATCCTTGGTTATGTTGGTGTGCCAACGATAATCAACGCTATCGTTAGAGAAAAGATTCCCCAAGGCCATGAAGGATCTTTTATGGGAGTAAGAATGCTTTTTGTTGTGGCTTTTCCAATGTGTATCGGTCCTTTTATTGGCGATGCATTAAACAATACAACAGGGCAAAGTTATGTAAATGAATTCGGAGATCGTAGTATTTTCCCAAGTGAATACGGATATTTGGTTGGTTTAGGCGTTCTTGTTTTAGCCATTCTTCCAATTTTGTTCTATTTAAAGAGAGAAAAACAAACAAACAAGAATACAGGATATTTATTTAAAGACAGAGAACATATCGAAATCGATGAAAAAGAAATTCCTTTGTCTTCTTATCCAAGACCAAATATGGTTAGAGATTCTTATTTAAATTTAGATGGAATGTGGGACTTTGCAATCAATAAAGAAGAAAAGATTCCTTCTGTTTATTATGACCATATCATGGTTCCTTTTGCGGTAGAATCAGCTTATTCTGGCATCAATCATTTAGTCGAACCAGACGAAATTATGTACTATCATAAAAAAGTCGTCTTTCCAAAAGATTTTTGCAAAGAAAAAACAGTAATTCATTTTGAAGGGGTCGATCAAATTTGTGAAGTGTATATCAACAATCAATTTGTTGGCAAACACGTTGGTGGATTTACTCCTTTTGAAATCAAAGTTCCAGATGATGTAAAGGAAGAAATGGATTTGGTTTTAAAGGTCAAAGATTTAACGGATTCGTCTTATCATTCTCGTGGAAAACAAGTCTTAAAGGTAACTGATTTCTTTTATTCTTCAAGCAGTGGTGTTTATAAACCTGTTTGGATGGAATCGTATCCAAAAGATTCCATTCAGGAAGTTAAATTTACACCAGATTATGATAAGAAAAGCGTTCGTGTCAAAGTCATAACACCAGTCAATCGAAAAGCAAAACTCATTCTTCTAAATGAAGAATATGAAATTGATACCAATAACGATTGTGAAATCGATTTAAGTGCAAATTTCCATCCATGGTCTACAAAAGATCCGTATCTTTACGATGTTGAAATCAGATATCAAGAAGATGTGATCAAATCGTATTTTGGAATTCGAAAAATCGAAATCAAAAACATCGATGGAAAAAAGAGAATCTTATTGAACGATGAACCAATCTTTATTTCTGGTTTATTAGATCAAGGTTATTATTTTATCGGTAATTACACACCAAAGACTTATGACGAGTACCTTTTTGATATTCGTAAGACAAAGGAATTAGGGTTTAATTGCTTACGAAAACATATCAAAACAGAATTGCCTATGTTCTATTATTATTGTGATAAAGAAGGCATTTTAGTCATTCAAGATTTTCCTTGTGGAGGAAACCAATATTCTTTCTTTTGGACCGTTGTTCCTCGTGCTTTATCGTTCTTAAATGAGAAGCACATCAACTATAAGAAGATGGCAAGAGAAAGCAAAGAAGGAAGAGAAGAATTCGTCAAAGAATGCGATCAATATTTATCTCTTTATCACAATAATCCAAGCGTTATCATTTATTCTATCTTTAATGAAGGTTGGGGTGAATTTGATCCAAGTAAGATTTATCACGATTTAAAAGAGAAAGAAAAAACAAAATTATTTGATACGGCTTCTGGTTGGTATGATGCAGAAAGTGATTTCTATTCGATTCATACGTATTCAAAACCAGATATGAAGAGAGTCGATAAAAAGAGGAGATGCTTTATCATTTCAGAAATGGGAGGGGTGTCTTTAAAAGTAGAAGGCCATTCTTATTTCGATGGAATGTTTGGTCATGGCAAGGCCAAGACCAAAGAAGAATTAGAACAAAGATACATCGATTTGTATAAGAATAAGATGATAAAACAAATTGGTGAAAATGGATTAAATATGACAATTTATACGGAACTGGCTGATTGTGAGACGGAATATAACGGTATCTTTACTTACGATCGTAAAGTTCAAAAAATAAAAACATCGACCTTGATTCATATCAACGAATTACTGTATGAAGAATTAAGAAAGGTCACAGCAGGGAAGACAATAAATTTGGAGGATTAGAAGAATGGAAAGAGAGAAAGCCTATCAAATTTGGGAAACGATTTTTAACGATAGAGAAGTCGCTTATGATTTTGCTTCGCATCCTATGAAGAAAGAAGATTATCAAAATGAAAATTCTTATTATGGATGGGATATCGATGTGAAGCAACCATTCTTAGTTAGAGAAGATAATTATTTACCATGTTCTTTAAATACGATTTCATTTCGTAGTGGAAAAAGCACATTTAAGGTAGGAAATCATCTTTTTGAAGTAAGAAAAGGAAAAAAATATGGAACTTTTTCGATCTACGATATTACCGATCGAAACAATCCTTTAAATATGGAGCCGACAGAAGAAACCCAAGATCCTGAATTCAACAAAAAAAGATTTCATGAAATCGCAACATCTTATAAAGGAAAACAAGACCAACGCTTTTTCGTTCCGACAATGTCTTCTATTGCCGAACATGTTTTTGAAGAAAAATTAGAAGATGCCGATGTTGTCGATAATTTTTATAAAGAAGAAAACGACGAAGAAAATCAAGATGTTGAAGAACAATCAGATTTCGAAGAAACAGAAGAAATTGACGAAGAATATGATGATAACAATCAAGCTGAAGAAGAAACAGAAGAACCAATTGAAGAAGAATTCGACAATAACAATCAAGCTGAAGAAGAAATAGAAGAGCCAATTGAAGAAGAAGTTGGTGAAGAAATCGTTCAAGAAGAACAAGAAGCGAATGAATTAGTTGATGATAATGAAATCAAACCTCTTGATGAGCCGAAAGAAGAAAAAACATTTGAAACACAATTACAAAATTTAAGCAATCGTGTTTTGATTGAAGACGATGATGAAGACGCTTTAGAAGAATTAGCAATGGCCAATTCTTATTATCAAGAAGGAAATCCTCAAAGAGAGGAAGAACTTCCTCCTTTAGTGCTTGATTTACAAAATGAAAATAAAGCAAAAGAGAAAGAAATCGAATCATTAAAAGAAGAATTAAATCAGGTAAAACAAGAAAAGAATGACACGATTCAATCCATTTTATCTGTGAACGAAACATTAAAGAATAAAATACAAGAACTTACTCTTGATGTTCAAAACGAGCAGACAAAAAATGAAACCTTGAACGAAGAAAAGAATTCCTTAGAAGAAGAGTTAAATCTTGTCAAAGGAACAAACGAAGAACTCTCTCATGAAATCAATCGACTTCAAACGAACGAAGCACAGCAGACTCTTTTGCTTGATGAAAAGAATGAATTACAAAACAAAATCAATTCTTTAGAAGAGAAAAACGAAAATCTTCGTTTACAAGTCCAAGAATTAGAAAACAAGCCTTCTTATTTAAATGAATTAACTCTTGAAAAAGAAAATCATCAAAACGAAATTCGAAATTACGTTATCAAAGATGAGCAATATCAAGAAGAAATAAGGATTCTTAAAGAAGAAACAGAAAGAATCAAAGCAAATTATGATCAGTTAGATGCTCAAACAGAGATGACGGATGGACAAATTGCATCACTCAGTACTGAAAACCAAGAATTAAATCAAAAACTTGAGAAAGTAAATGAAGAATTCGATCAACTTAAAAAAGAGAACGAAAACATTAAATTAGAACGCGATTTTTATCGTGAAAAGATAAAAGACAAAAATAAAACGGAAGAAGTTGTCAGTCATTTAGAAGAAAAACTAAAAGCAATCGAAGAAGAATTGTCTCGTAAAAATGCTCGTATCGATGTCTTAAATAGTTCTGTCATCCAATTAGAAAATAAGAATATGATGGATGCGCAAAAGATCGAAAGCATCAATGCGGAAAATCAAAATAAAGAAAATGAAATACAAGAACTAAAAGAAAAAAACGAAGATTATAAAAATCTTATCTTGTTCTTAAACTTAGGTGGAAATGAAACTTATTACGAAGAAGCAAAACGAATTCTTCTCGAACAAGAAAAGCCATTTGATTATGAATCGTTACTCTCTTTGCTTGATGAACATAGCGAATGGAAAATAAAAGAAGAAAAGACAGTTCATGAAATTCGTGGTGTTGCCGAAGAAGTTTTGCATGAAGATTTAACAGCTTTAATTGAACAAAACCAAAGAAAAGAAAAAGCTATGAACTATTATGCAGAACTCTTTGGAGAAGAAAAAATTGAAGTGTCTGACTTTGCAGGTCGTTATATTCGATTGAATGATTACGGAGATCGAAACAGCGCGTATGGATGGGATTATTCTCTTTTAAATCCAGGAGATATCGAGACCAAAGAGAATGTCTTTATCGCCCATTATCGAACGATTAAAGACTATCGTTATAATGAAATTTTTGAATCGAACAATCATAAATATCAAGTTGTAAAAGAAGATGGAAAGAACAAAATTAAATCCGCTGAATTTATTACGGATCCTTATGATTTCTCACAAGCTCTGCGAGTTACAAGAAACAATCTTTTAAACAAATCTCCATTGGTTTATCTCTTTGTAAAAGTTGTTGGTGTAAATACTTCTGAACCCAATTTTGATTCCATGATGGAATTTTTCGATTTAATCGATCGAACGGTCAAGAGATGTTGTCCAATCTCGTTTATCGAGATGAAGACCGTTGTCGGAAACGGAAGAGGTAATTACGCCTTTATCACTTTTGACGGAAATCAGAGCGAAGTTTATCGTGAAGTAAACGATTACGCAGTTCTTTTGAATTCGTATCGTCGTGAATATCGAAAAGAGAACCGATTAAATGCTGTCATTGTGTTAAACGAAGTGGATGTACCATTCTCCAAACGTCATTTAGATTACGATGCCTTAGTTAGCGAAACAAAAGATGACGAATTACGAGCCTTAAGATATGAATTTAATATGACGGTCATCAATTCTCTTATCAAGCGTACCATCCATATTGGTCCACGAATTTTAGATAAGTTGCCGCTTGATCAAAACTTGCTTAAACCAAGTCAAATTGGACAGGGTAATTATGCCTTAATGTACCGCTTTGACCGCGAATTTAAAGTCTATAATTTTGTTTATGCCTTAAGCAATATAAAAGAAGAAAATCAAGAATAATTTCACGTGAAATTTTAGAAAGGAAATCGACAAATATGAATCTTTTAGATAGATTTTTACATTATGTTTCGTTTGAAACAACAGCAACAGAAGAAAGAAAAGATAAAGCCTCGAACGATTTGATTTATGAACTTAGCAAAAATATGATGAGAGAATTACAAGCTCTTAATCCTGATGAAATAAGTGTCAACAAATTTGGTACAGTAGATGCTAAATTTTATGGGAGTTCGAATAAACCAGCGATTGCTCTTTTGGCACATATGGATACATCAAATCAAGCTAGTGGGAAAAATGTAAAACCACAAATCATTAAAGATTATCAGGGTCAAGACATTCATCTGAACGATGAATTAACCCTTTCTCCTAAACAATTTCCAACTTTAAATCACGCTCTTGGTCACACTTTGATTTGCACGAGTGGAGATACTCTTTTAGGGGGCGATGATAAAGCCGGTATGGCAATTATTATGACTGCTTTGACCGACCTATTAGAAAAGAAAGAAGACCATCGCTCTTTAGAAATTATCTTTACGACAGATGAGGAAATCGGAGCTGATGCACACCATATTTCAATGGACCAAGTTACTGCAAAATATGGATACACAATCGATGGTGGAGATGATAAATTTATTTCAACAGAATCCTTTACCGCATATGCAATGCAAGTAAAAGTAAATGGAAAATCGATTCATCCAGGTTCGGCTAAAGATAAAATGGTGAATGCATCCAATGTTTTAATGAATTTCCATCATGCTTTACCGGATGTTTTAAGACCAGAAGAAACCACTGGGTATGAACCTTTCTTTCATCTTTGCAACATCGAAGGCTGCGAAGATGAAGCGAAAGGGGATTATATTGTTCGTTCCTTTGACGAACGTCAAATGGAAGAAATGCTTAAATTAGCAAAATTGACAGCAAAAAGAATGAACGAACATCTTGGTTATGAAGCCATTCAAATCGATATTAAAGAACAATATCACAACATGAAAGTTGTCTTAGATCAACATGAGGAAATCACAAAAGAAATCGAAGGCATCTATAACGATTTGGGTATGGACTTTGAATATGAAGCCATTCGTGGAGGTACGACAGGATCTCAACTTTCTTTCATGGGACTACCTTGTGTTAATTTAGGAACAGGGGACTACAACATGCATGGAAGATATGAATATGTCGACTATGATGAAATGTCAAAAATGGTTGAAGTGGTTAAAAAACTCATGCTCGCTTAATAGATCTCTTATTCGATGATGGTTCGAGATACAACTGTAAATGTAAAAGCAGTTGTCTTCAAATTGTTGAGATTTTTATAATATTATTAATATATAAATATAATTTTATAAAATTATTTATGTTGTAAGCGTTTTCATGAAAAAAACAATCTTTTTTGATGCTTGAAAACGACAAAAAATTTAAAAAAATATTTAAAAATTTTAAAAAATAGCCTAATTTTTTAATAAATTTACGTTTTTTTGAGCTCTTTTTAATAAAATTCTTTTTCTTTCTTCTGTTTTTCCTTTCATTTACAATTATTGAGCAAAATTTTAGGAGGGTATAATATGCGTAAAATCAAAAAAGTTTTAACGTTTGCTTCCTTTGCAACAATTATGGGTCTCTCCTTCTTCGGCTATAAGAGTACAAAAATCGATGCTCTTTTAGGCACAGAAGAAGACACAGATAAAACCTACATTGTTGAAGTTGAAGGCGACGTAACTGGCGCAAATAAAGCAAAAGCCGATGTAACTCGTAAGCAAGTCTTAGCTCAAGTTGCATACAGATTAGACAAAGATACTTATGAAATTACTCATGTCTATGACACTGTTTATAATGGTTTTGCCATCAAAACCAGTGCTGATAATGCAAGCTTGCTTGCTCAAACAATCGGTGTAAAGAACGTTTCTGTTGCTCACACTTATGCAAGACCAGAAGTCACTCTTGGTGGTTCTCTTTTGGGCGAAGGCAACGAAGCTGGAGTAGACTCGAATTTCAAAGCAGAGAAATTGTTTAACTACTCTGTCGAAACGATGCATGCCACGAACGAAGATGTTCGTGCTGTTACAGGTGCTGATTCGAAATTTGGTGAAGGAGTCACCATTGGTATTTTAGATACCGGTTTGTTCTATGACCAGGTTGAAGGTCATGAAGAAAGAACCAAATTAGAAGCAAATCCTCTTTATACTGGCAAATTAAATGCCCCTGCTTTTAAACCTTTAGCTGCTGGTATTGATACGCCATTGACTGTCGATACTATTGCTGCGGCTGGCTATGCTGATAATACATACACCTATGTTAATAACAAGATTCCATTTGCTTATGATTTTGCAGGTAGAGATGTAAACGTCCAACCAAACACAACGAACGTTCATGGTACTCATGTTGCCTCTATGGCTGCTGCTAATGGAGATGATTTCCAAGGTGTTGCAAAAAATGCACAAGTTGCTGTCTTAAAGGTCTTCCCAGATCAAGATGGTGGTGCTGATACACAAAACATCATCGCTGCTATTGAATGTGCGACAAAATTAAAATTAGATGTCATCAACCTTTCTTTAGGTACTGATTTACTTGATAACGACGACACCATCGATGATCAAACTTATAAGACCATTGTTGCTGCTACTAAAGCAGGCGTTATCGTAAACTATTCCGCTGGTAATGCTGGTAAATCTTCTTTCTCTTCTGGCAATTATGCTGATTTTACAACCGATACTGCAGAAACAGGTATTTTAGGTTCTTCTGCGAACTTTGATGAAGCCGCAAACATCATTGCTTCTTCAAATGGTGACCGTGCCTTCTTCGATTCCATCATGAACGTTGCTCAAGAAGGTTCAGCAGTTAAGAATGCTGTTTCTTATTCGGACCAAGTTGTCTCTTCTACGACTCAAACTTTTTCTATGGATCGTAGATTAACCGACTTGTTAAATGTCTATAATCCTGTTGAAAATATGACTCGTGATATTTTCGATAAAGCAACTGAACAAGGTGCTAGTGAAGCAGATCAATTATACGTTAGAAGAGAATCAGCTGCTTCTACAGAAAGCAACCCTGTCTATATTTATACAAGAATTACATCTGCAGATACTTATAGAGATAGCGTTACTTATTTCAAGGCTACACAAAGAAGTTCTGCTGAAATTCCATACATTTATATTCCTGGTTATGGTGAAGATGCAGATTTCCAAGCCGTTGGTGGTGCCGAAGCTGTAAGAGGTAAAGTTGCCGTTATCAATCGTGGTAATACAACATTCGTCAGCAAATATCAAAACGCTGAAAAATATGGTGCTATTGCTATGGTTTGCGTTAACAACAACCCATCTACAACCTTTAACTTCTCCATGGATTTCAATTCCAACTCGCCGAATATTCCTGTTGTTTTCGTTTTCCAAAACACCAAGAGTTATTGGTCTTCGACAAGTGCAGGTGGTGCAGATAAAACGGGTACAATTACACTTCAAAAGAACATTGCTACAACTTCGGGTAATGGTAATTCCGTTTCTTCATTCTCCTCGGATGGTCCTTCTTCTAACTTAGATATCGGTCCAACTGTTTCGGCTCCTGGTTATCAGACAATAGGTGCCATTGATGCCGCTACTTATAATGCTGCAGATGGTGGTGAACACGTTTCTGGTCTCTATGGTTACGAAAACCTTTCTGGTACTTCTATGGCTGCTCCAAACTATAGTGGTGCTTTAGCTCTCTTCTTAGGTGAAAAGAAGGCAGAAGGAGATAAAGCCTTCTCCTTAGCAAAAGCAACCGCTTCTGCCATTTCTATGAGCACCGCTGATCAATTGATCGATGGTACAAAAGAAGCTGAAAACTCTCCAAGAATCCAAGGTGCTGGTAGAGTTAACGTTGCTTCTATGCTCAAAGCAAATTCATATCTTACTGCGAAAAATTTAGTCGGAGACAACTTTAATATTGCAGAACAAAACAAAGTTGAATTAAAGAATTCTGGTGACTTATACGTTAAGGATGCAGATTTCGGTAATACTGGTGAAGATTATCTTGAATTTGAATACAACATTCATAACAATTCTAAAGTTGCAAGAACTTATGATGCTTCTATCTCTGTTATGATTCCTGCTTTAAGAATTCAAACTACACATGAACAATATGCAGCAGAAGAAGAATCTTCAAGATCCCAAGAAATCGGCTACGACGCAAACGTTACATTCAATAAAGACGATCCCTCTACATATCCATTCTCTATTGGTGTTCCAACCATGAGTGTCAACGACCAAGTTTTAACCGTTGATGAAAATGGTAAAGCTGGTTATGCCGCTCTTGCTGGTTCGATTACTGTTCCAGCAGCAACAGATGAAAATGAAGGCATTGTCACAGGTACAGCTCGTATTAGAATCGATAATCTCAATGTTAAGACAACATGGAATGATTCTGTTACACCAGATTTTGATGGTACTTTAGCTCAATACTTCAATACTTACTTCAAGAATGCAGGCGGCTCTTTCGTTGAAGGCTTCCTCAAACTTGAAAGCAAGGATAACGAAGGTAATGTCGACGATAATTTAACCTTAACTATGCCATATTTAGGCTTCTATGGTGATTATACTGTTGCTGATGCAGTCGAACCATTTGACTTCGAAAAAGATGCAAGACATCTTTACAATTCCGATTTGGTCGATAATTATTTACATAATTTAAATGCAAATTATGCAAAACCAAATGCTTATACGGGTTCTACTTTAACCGCTTCAAATGCTGCACTCAGTGACGTGCAACTTAGAAATATTGCTCAGTTTAACACTTCGCCAAAGGCAGATGGTATTAATTCATTGACTGTTCAAGGCGCTGATGGACAACTCTATGCAGGTGCTCCAAACGTCTCTAATCACTTAAATGCTACATTCTTTATCAATCGTTCACTTCAAGATGCAACATGGGAATTGATCGACAAAGGTGGCAACAAAGTTAAGAATGGTTCTATACAACTTATGTATACTAGATCTGCTACTGATGCTAGTGGATATCAACTCGTTTCGTCAAGTGCTTTTGGTTTACCAAAATCGATGTTAACAAGTGCCTCTGATGGCTCTGGTTATACGCTTTTCAAAGGCTATGCTCATATTGATTTAAACAAAGTTAACGATGGTGCTTACACCTTACGTTTCAATTATGTTCTCAATGGTGTTCTTGATACGCAAGGCAATAGAGTCACGCAAACCAAAGATTATTCTATTAACGTTGATACCATTGCTCCATCTCTTTATTCGGCTTCGCTCGACGCTGAAAATAGACTTACCATTGTCTCTGATGGTGCAAATGATGTTATCAAGATTGGTAATATCGGTTTAGCTTCTACTCCAGTTGAAGGAAGTGATACCTTATATACTGCTAAGACAAAGCTTAGTAACAAGATTGTTGGTGATGACTTTGTCGCTGTTACTTTATACGACTTCGCACACAACGAATTCACTGTCTTACTCCATCCAAGCAATTTAACTTTCTCTGTCGGTTCTACCTTCTTCACGAACAAGAATGACTTCTTCATTGCCGACTTTGATCCTGCCAACCATGGTTACACGATTAGCATTTTGGATAGCAAAGGTAACGATATTGACCCAGATCAAATCAAAGGTGACTTTGTTATCTATATTCAATTAGCTACTGGTTTGAACGAAGATGATATTATTATCAAAGTCGATTCAGCTGTTATTGAACAAGATGGTTATTCTTATGATGCCACAACAGGTATCTTAACACTCAAGATACCTAAAGGTAGTACGTCCTTTGCTCTTAACTTTGCTCCTGTGAATCCGGCTGACAAAGATAAACAAAGTTCGACTACACCAGAATCTTCTACTACACCAGATTCGAGTTCTGTTGCTCCAGATACAACTTCTACTGCTCCATCGACTTCTAGCAGTACTCCAGAACCTGAAAAGAAAGGTGGCTGTGGCGGCTCTGTCATCGCTGCTTCTTCTACCATCGGTGCTTTAGGTGCTTTAGCCATTGCTCTTGGTTTAAAGAAGAAAAGAGAAGACAAATAATTTGACTCATTAAATGCAAAGGCCTTGGATTTACCAAGGCTTTTGCTTTCTTAGATAAAGGAGGCTCTATGCTAATCACAACAGAAATGAAAAAGAACATCATTTGCTGGATTATCGCTGTTTCTGCGGCGACTCTTTTTATCTTGCCTATGTATTTCTTTACCCAATGGAATGTAAGCAATATTTTGCTCGTTCCAGGTTCTTTGTATCTTGGGTATTTAGCACTTCGTTGGATTGTTCGTTTTGGCTTTTTTGATGTGTTTTCGTATCAGGTTCAAAACTGGTTTACAACTTGGCGAAGAGGAACCCCCAAAAAATATAACGATGCTTACGAATACAAAGAACATATGGCGGATAAAAGAAGCGAGCATAAAATGGTTTTCTTGCCATGGCTTGTCATAGGTTCAATATGCTTGGTATTGGCGATTATTTTATCTTTTTTCCCGACTGTAGGGAGATAAATTGTAAGCGCTTTTATCACTTAAATTTCTTTAAATAAAGTTTATTAAAATTTTCGTTATTGACTACACTTTATTATTTAATAAAATAATATAATGCTAAAAGTTATCTTTAAGTTACCGTTTTTTTAGTGTAATCATAACCCCTAAAGGAGGTATTTATTATGAAAACAATGAAAAAGGGATTGACATTTTTAGGCTTGCTTTCCGTCATGTTGCTCGGTTCTTGTAACGGAGAACCATCATCGATTGGCAACGTTTCTTCTGGAACTCCATCTAATTCAACATCTTCAAGTTCAACTCCAATTGAAGACGAAGGTTCTTTTGTCGTAAATTTCCGTGGTCAAGAATTCGCGGAAAACGGCACGCTTACCTTGTTTGTTGGAGATAGCACAGCTCAACTTGTTCCAACAATGATCGATGAAACTGCTACAGGTTCTTTCACTTACAATAGCAGCGATCCGACAGTAGCTGTAGTTGCTTCTAACGGTTTATTGACCTTAAAGAAAGCAGGTACAACCGAAATTACTGTTTCTGAAGCAGCATCCAAAGAAACAATTAAATTGACGCTTACTGTCACCGCTTCAGAAAAGGCAAAAAACGGTCACCTTTATGCTGGCGTTGATTATGAAGAAAAAGCCAGAGTTTTAGCAACGTTGGAAAAATATGTTGTCGATAACTATCTTACTGGTATTACGATTTTCTCAAATGGTGGTAAGATCTGCTACAACACGCGTTATAAACCACAAGTCAACCAATACATTTCTGGTTATGGCTGGGGTACTACACGTGAAGGTTCTTTCAGTGCTCCATTACAAAACTCTTTGACTGGAAAACCAATGTATTATAACGTTGGTACGACTTCTTTACCTGCTCACGCTAATGCTATGAACGCTTCCGGTAGTGATGTTTCTACCGTTTATGATTACATTTCGACGTCTTATTATTCGACTCGTATGTCTTTAGATGGTACTGCTTATGAATGGTATCCATCTTTAGCCATCGATGAAGCTCCTGTTCCTGTTGAAGAACCAGAAGTAAATGAGGATGGTACAGTTAAGACTCCAGGTGCTGTTATTACAGATACTTCTTCTTCCACTCATAAGAGATGGAGAATTCACTTAAGAAGCGGTTCTAAATTCACTGGTCAAAAACCAGTTTATCGTACTGCTTCTAACGATACTTTCGTCAAAGCATTCGACAATAAAGAAGTTACCCTTCAAGATTACATTACACCTCTTCAATTCATGCTTACTGCTTGGAATGGTCAATATCGTGGTGCCGAATTAGCAGATGGTACCTCTGGTTTTGAAGGTGCCTCGGATTATTATGGTAAAACTTCGAGTAGACCAAAAGGCAACGACGATATCTTAAATCAAGATTTATGGAACCAATACATGGGTAAGAATATCTATGTTGGCAGTGATGATACAGGTGATTTCATCGAATTCAACCTTCTTACTCCAGTTACTTCTTTCTATGCCATGTATAACTTATCTTCGTCTTTGTATTCTCCATTACCTGCTTCTTTTATCAAACATTGGGGTGGTTCTGTTTTAGGTAAGTTCGATAATGCTTCGAAAGGTTCTCCTGCAGACACCATGCTTTCTACTGGTCCTTATTACATTGAAGAATGGAAAGATGGTCAAGATATCTTATTTAAGAAAAACGAAAACTATTTCCATCAAGAAGACACCTTTGTTCAACTTATTAATGGTCAAGAAACCAAAACAAAGAGAGACTGTTACAAAATTGATGGTATTTCGTATTTCAAAGTTGCTGATGCTTCTGCTTTGAAGAATCACTTCTTAGCTGGTGAACTCGATTCTTATGCACCAACAGCCGCAGAAATGAAATCGGGCGCTGATTTTGCTAACGATGCAGGAAATGGAAGCAACGGCATGAAGTGGCAAAAATACGATACCTTAGGGGATTCGAACTTCAAATTGAATGTCAATGCTGCTACAGAAGCACAATGGGAAGAACGTTTCGGCCCTACTGGCACCATTTATCAACATGCTAAAAAGACTCAATATACAACTGGAACGTGGAAAGCCTTAGCGAAAAAATTAGACGGAAAAGCACCAACCACAGGTGTTAAACCATACATGTCGAATGTTCACTTCCTTAACTTCATTTCTTCTTCTATCGATAGAAAGAGCATTTCGGAAGGACGTGGCTCTATTCCAACACAAGAATATTTCTCTGATAACTATATCATCGATCCAGAAAAGGGTACTTCTTATAACTCGACAGAAGCACATAAGGCAGTCTTAGCTGATAGACATAATGAAACATATGGTTTCAATAAGACTTATGCTCAAGCTGAACTTAGAAAAGCGTTTGAAGATGTTATTGTGCCATTAGCTGAAGTAGGTGCTTTTTCGACCAAAACGGGTGGTACAGCTTCTAACCGTAATCCATACGTCGTTCCAATTGATATGGAATGGATGAATTCCAATGATAAGACCGATTATTCTGACGTCTTTGAAAATGTCAAAGCCTTCTTTAAAGAAGTTGTCGATGATGATTATGGCGGTCAATATGAATTACAAATTTCCGAAACAAACGGAAACAGCGATTATCAAGAAGTCTACAACTTGATGAGAAGAGGCGAATTCGATTTAGGTTTCGGTTCGATCTCGGGTAACTCTTTAGACCCACTTAACTTCCTCGAAGTCTTAAAGTCAGATAACTCTTCTGGCTTCACCCTTAACTGGGGTCCAGATACTTCTAAAGTCGGTGACGGCTTATATTCTGGAGATGAAGCCAATAAGAATAAGATTATTTACGACGGAAAAGAATGGTCGTTTGATGCTTTGTGGTCTGCCGCTACAACGGGTGTTCTCCTCGATAATGAAGGAAATATTGCGACGGTTAAGAATGCAAGTGGTACAGCAGCAAAACCAGATGGTTATCTCAGTAAAGATGATACAAATCAATCCCTTACTTATAAGCTTTCTTTCAAGACATTAATTGAAGGTGGCGCAAAAGACATCAAGTTACAACTCAGCAACAACTCTTATGCGGAATTCAACCAAATCGATGTCACAGATGAAGAAATTGAAATCGAAATTCCAAAGGAATTTAACTACGCTCGTAATCAAGATACCAAAGAAATCGAAAAAGATTCTGAAAACAAAGATGTCAAAGCAACGGTTGTTACTATTAAAGTTACCTATGTTGTTGAATTAACAGATGCAGCAACGAAGGCAAAAGTTAAATCGACCGTTACAACGAACTTGATTCTTCCTACCTATGCAAAATACATTTCGTAATTAAAGAACTAAATTATGCCTTATATTGTAAAGTACACAATCCAGCGTGTTATTTTACTTCTTCTGACTACCTTCATCATTCTTACTTTGACGTTTTTCTTAGTAAAAATGCTTCCTTTTGGTGTCATGAGTGGTGACTCCGTTGCCCAGAACGCTTTCTGCCGTGAACAAGTTAACTTAGGTTATTTTGTTGTTTTCAATCAGGAAACGTCTGGCTTCGGAGAAGCCGTTTTGAAGTACACTGACACTTCTGGCAAATTATGGGTTTATTATCATAAGCCTATCATTCAACAATACTTCGCTTGGCTTGGTGGCATCTTCACTAAGTTCAATTGGGGGTTAAGTTCAGCAATTCGTCCAGGTGCTAGCGCTATGGACATCATCTTGACTCGTATTCGTCCTTCGATTTTGATCAATATTTGGGCGATGCTGATTTCGGTTCCTCTCGGCTTTATTTTTGGTATTATTGCTGCTTTAAATAAAAATAAAGCACCTGATAACATCATTTCTACAGCTGTTATGATCATGATTTCAGTTCCATCGTTTGTTACGATTTCTTTATTGTTATTATGGTTATCTTATTCTTCTAATTTACTTCCTTCTGCATGGCCAACAGACGGAGCACCGGCTATCGCATACGTTAGAGCTATGGTTATTCCTGTGTTGTCGTTGTGTTTTGGTACCATTGCAGGTTTTACGCGTTATACTCGTGCAGAACTTACAGAAGTTATCTCTTCAGAATTTTTGCTTCTTGCAAGAACAAAAGGGTTGACGCGTCGTCAATGCATCGTTAGACATGCTCTTAGAAACTCTATGGTTCCGATTGTTCCAATGATCATTGGTGAATTTGTTGGTATTTTATCCGGTTCTATGATTTTGGAACAACTTTATTCCATTCCAGGTATCGGTAGTTTATTTGTCGAATGCATCAACGCAAAAGACTACAACGTCTTATTGGTTGATATGGCTGTTTATACGTCGATTGGCTTAGTCGCTAACTTGTTGGTTGACTTAAGTTATGGCATCATCGATCCACGTATTAGAATGGGAGCAAAAGCGTAATGGAAAACGAAGATAAAAAGCTCGATTCCATCGAAAATACGGCTTTTGAAAGAAAAGAAGAATTCTTCTTTACTGCCGGCGAAGAGGCCAAAGATGCCAATGGTCAAGACGTCGATTCTCAGAAGTTTTCATTTGTTCAACAAGATAAGAAAATTCATGATGTTAAATTCACAACCAAACCAACGACATTCATGAAAGATGCTATGAAGAGATTCACCAAGAACAAATCGTCCGTTGTTGGTGGTATCATCTTAGGCTTATTGTTTGCGTTTGCTATCATTTTACCGATGACTTTAACGGGTTATGATACGACGAAACGTAACAATTATGAAACGCATCTTCCGATGAAATTGTTCCCGGCTGGAACGGGTTGGTGGGATGGAACGACAGTATCTAAGAATTCCCCTTATCCATATAAAACGGATGAACAAGGAAACGATATTTTAGATGGTGAAGGAAATCGTATTTTAGTCGATTCTTTCGCCGAACAATATCCAGATAAAAAAGCGATTGTGAAAGTTGAGAACAAACGTTCTTCTTATTTGAATTATGCAATTGCTGGTGCAAGCGGTGGATATGCTACCCTTAGCGAAGATGCACATAAAGCAGTAGATAACAACGGGGAGAAATCCTATACCTATTCTTATATGTATCATT
>OCTW013390492.1_pt1 | contig 18529 bp, 19 predicted proteins | sample 1539671 | NCBI WGS metagenome assembly OCTW01 (sample SAMN02144230, study PRJEB22623) | gut metagenome | biome: sheep rumen | host: Ovis aries | place: New Zealand
AAGCCATACGACAAGGGGTCGTACGGGGCCCTGTCGTACAAACTTTGTTTGTCCGACATACCCATACGACAGGTGCGCAGGTCGTACGGACTTCGTCCATGCGACAAGTGCGCAGAGGTTTTGGGTTTTTAAAAATTTAGTACGCTATATATAACAAAACAAAAACAAATTGGAGGTTGTGTTTTATATGAGAAAGTTTACTACATGGATCGCTGCTGTTACCCTCGCCGGAACAATGCTGATTCCGATGCCGATGTTCTGTGATACAAGTACGCGCCTGACAACGCAGGCGGACGGACAGGTCGCCGCGCAGTTGATTCAGCAGACGGATGCGCGGATGGCGGAGATCCCGGACTGCATTAACAACCTGCTCGCAGAAGAAGGCTGGAAGATTTATGTCACAGATAAGAATCTGAGCCGCACATATTTTAATGGCATGTATCGCTCTGTTGCCGGAGTTACTCGTTTTCGAGAAAAGAAAGTTGAGTTTGAATCGAGATCTCACGCAATTAACTATGCTTATGCGCATGAGATCGGACACGCTTTTGATGCTCATTTTGGTAATATTTCCTATACAGATGCATGGAAGGCTATTTATAACGAGGAAAAGAACACCTACCATCAACATGACGCAAGCGGAAATTGCTATGAAATTTCATCTCCTGTTGAATTTTTCGCAAGCGTATTCCGGGACTGCCTGCTCAGCCCGCAGACATGCAGGCAGACTGCACCGACAGCATATGCTTTCGTGCAGACCCTGATTAATCAGACTGCGGAAAATTATTCCAGAGAAGTACAGGCGGAACAGCAGACAAAGCGTGTCGCGCAGCAGTTTAAAAATTCTTAAAAAAGTATTTGTAAACGTGAACCCTTTTGGTATCTTCGTTCGTCTCTTTATATGAAAGGAAATAAAAACGGGAAGAGTTCTGTTCAGAACGGCTCCCAGCACACATTCTCAAAGGAGGAAAATGAGATGAACGAAACAATGTCAGCACAGGAAAAGAAGATGAGAACAGCAATGATCGTGGCCGCCGTAAGTACGGTATCCTTTGTAATTGCGGTCATTCTGGACAAAACAACACATGGAGATGGAGTTACGTTGATTCCGCTTCTGACTGCATGGATTTTGAGTCCTGTTTCTTTGATCGTGAGCGGAAGCGCGCTGCGGGGACTCGCGATTACATGGAGCCCATTTAAATGGGTAATTACCAAAGTTCTCTTCCCGTTTAATCTGCTCTTTTTGCTTTCCATCGCTCCTGCGATCACAGCGATCCTATTCCTTGTTCCGGGCATTGTAATATTTATCATGATGCGGGAACAGAAGCAGGCGGCGGAAGAAGCGGCGCAATAACAAGATTTTCTTTGTTCAGGGGAGCTGGCGCAAAAAGCGTCAGCTCTTTTTGCGTGTCCTGATTCGCCATAATCATAGAGAACATAGGAGGTGTATGATGGCAGTTTATAAAGCATCGATGCAGATTGGGAGAAACGGGTCTGCAAAACATAACGGGCGGGAGAGCCGGAGCGAATATCAGGACGGGCATATCGACGAGGCCAGATCGGGGGAGAATCTGTATCTTAGCTATCAGAATCTGCCTTTTACGGAAGCGGAAAAACAGTTTTATACCGACCGGTATTCCGGCTGGGTAAAGACGCAAAATGACCGGTGCATGAAATACCGGCATCCGGAGCGGCGGATTTCCGTCGAATCTCTTCTCCATGGAAGCAGAACAAAGCCGCAGGAAGTGATCCTGCAGATCGGGGATAAGGATTCGCATCCGGATAAAGCTGTTTTTACGCAGTGCGTGATGGACTACCTGCAGGAGCTTGGCAAATACAGCAGCCACTGCCATGTTCTGGACGCAGCAGTACACAATGACGAAGAAACTCCGCATTGTCATATCCGAATGGTTTTTGATTATACGGATAAGGACGGGAATCAGCGGATTTCCACAGACCGCGCGTTGAAAGAGCTCGGGGTCGGCCTTCCGAATCCCGAACTACCGGATAATCTTCGTTATAATAACCGTAAAATCACGTTCGATCAGAATATGCGCGGGCGCTGGCATGAAATCTGCCGCGAGCATGGCCTTGCCATTGAGGAAAAAGGCATAGACAGAAAAGAGCACCGTGATCCGAAAGCGTACAAATATTACCAGCTGGAACAGGACATAATATCCCTGCAGGTGCAGATCCGCCAGCTGCAGGCAGAACTGGAGGAGCAGGAAAAACAGCACGCTTTAATAAACGCGGAGCTGGAAAAAGCGGAACGCGCGTATCTGGAGATGAACGGACCTGAAGCTCTATGCGAGGTGCTGGAGCGTTGTAATGTTCCGGATCTTGTCGGAGCAGAAGACATCCTCCAGGAACGGGACGACGCAGAGCATTAATTCGCTTCGTTATCCGCAACCATTGCCCGCAGGTCCTCCAGCTTATCAAAAATCTTGTCGTAAATCTTTGCCGAAATATGTTTGTACGCCGTAGGGGCAAGCAGTGCTGTCAGTTTTTTCTGGAAAGCGGTTCTGGACTTGGTCTCCTTCGCAGCTTTGATCACCTGCTTTACGACCTCGTCTTCATCTACGCAGCGCAGCTCTTCCTGCAGACCGCAGTCAACTAGAAAGGCTTTTACATCCGCAATCTGACTGGCTGTTTTTTCATCTTCGATCTGCTGGAGCTCCTGCTGCGTTTCCTGTTCTGCCTTATACTGCGCATAAACCTGCAGATCATCCGGATCTGCTTCCGGAGTATCATCCTTTATCAGATAGCTGTAGTCATTCTTTTTTGCTTCCTCGGCTTCGTTCCGCTCGAAAATTTCGATATTATCCCTAATCCATTGTTCGTGATCGATGTCTCCGAAAGCCGGTGCTTCTTCTGTTGCCGGATCGGGTGCCGTCAGAGATGTGTTAATAACATCATCATCCGTCATAAGCGGAGGCAGCTCCGGGATCTCCGCATCCGGAATCTCCTGCACATCGATGTCATCCTGAGCTGTCATTTCCGGACACCATTCATCCGGCGCGTCTTCTTTTTCTGAAACAACGGCAGGTTCTTCATAGTACGATTCCTCAATACACTGTTCTTCAAGAGGATCTGGGTAATACGCCTCGGTATCGTAGTATGTGGATTCCGGAATTTCCTCTTCCTGTCCGGGCCAGAAGGCAGGTTCATTGTCTGTTTCTGTGTGTGTCAGAGCCTGCGGAAGAGAGATTGATTCATCCAGACTGATAACACGAAGGCCGCTTCGCAGAGCCATAAAATACCCGCATAGGAATGGTGTTTCCTCATCCGTGGCATGTACAAACTCTGCAGCCGTTCCATTCGCGGTCAGTTTCTGCAAAATACTGAGTGGCACATTGTCTCCGGGAACCAGAATAACACCCGGTTCCTTTGGCGCAATCATTTCGGCTTCCATAGCGGATAATATTTCTGTCATTTTGATGATAAACATAACTCAACCTCCCGATTTTTTTCTGTATTGCTGATCCAGACTGCTTACCAGTCCGGTTAACTGTTCTGCCTGATCCGGCGGAAGCTGCCTGCATGCGTTTTCAAAAGCAGCGCCCTTTTGTGACAGCTCTCTTAATCTTCGAAGTCCTCCGGAATCTTCCAATAGTGACAGATAGTCCTGCATCTGTTTTTGCAGCATCTTGTTTTCTTTTTGCAAGTCTTTAATTTTTTGCTGCAGTCTTGCTTCTTTTGTTTTCGTCTTTATTGTAGAAGAAACGCGGGCAGGCGTATTTGTCTGCGCGTGATTGCTGACGCTTCCTGTAACTGCGTAACCGGCTTCCTTTACGGTTTCCGCAAACTGTCTTTGGATATTCCGCAGCGCTGCCGGGTTCTTTAAATAGGAATATGCGCTGATAAATCCGTCCGTGGTTAATGGAACAACTGCGATATAGTAATCCGGCGCACTCCAGTTCGTTTCCAGAATGCAGGAGCTTTCCCCGCCGGCAAAGGTTTTTGTGGCAAACTGGTCTAAAAACGCTGTGTTCGGCCTTTTCTCATCGCTTTTAATCTCAATTGTCAGCAAAAGTATCCTGACTGCGTCTTTTCGGACACGACGTCCTGTCCTTTCTTCCACAATTTTTTCAAACTCCATGTACCGGATATACAGATCGGATACCTGCAGCTGCTCTGATCCCGCTTTTTCAATGTCGGTCTGTGTTTTCAGTTTTGTTATTCGCAGCGATATCGAGTTCATCTTGTGTTCCGATCTATATATAGGTCACATTGTTTACACTATTAGTATGGAAAAACAGAAACGCACCAACACGAAAAACTGCCTGTTTTTATAAAAAAGTTTCCCTAAAAAGCCGGATTTTCTTTCCGTAAGCCAAAATATGAGAGTAAAAGCGGGAAAGTCTGCTCTAAACAGTGATCTTCCGAAAGACGAAAATATTGATCTATATATAGTTCATATGACGGATACTTAGAAAAGGCCGGGAACCTGTCTCAGTGTAAATATAATAGGAAGATTTGGCTTCCGGTTGTCTGCACCAGCATCAAAAAGTCCTGCTGTCTTTTGTGTTATACAGGAAAAAGCCGCTTCTAGCCTGCGGATTTTGTGTTAAAGCTGATATTTTCTGTCGTGTTTTTCTTTTTCGGACCGGATTTCTAAAAAACACGACATGGAATGGCGGTTTTCTTTAGTTTTATGCTGATTGTTTGTGCTTTAGCGTCATGTCTGTTTAAAAACACGACACAGAATCTTTTGATCGGATGCCGATCAAAAGACTTCACAGATAACGGATCTTATATTTACGGGCATGTCATTTTCTGTATCTGCCTTTCTTTCGCGTCAAAATATATTTAGTTATGCGTCTGACGCATCCAGAGTCTTGTTTGTTTCCACATACCGTCTGATAGCATTCATCTGTATAAAAGAAAAGGGTCTTATTTTCCATTTTCCGTAGTGTTCAAAGCAGTCTTTGTGGGGTTTCAGTTCTGATTTGCTGCCGGTTTTTCTTTTTTTTAAAAGACAAGAGAAGCTTGTTTGAAGACAGCGGAGCTTTTTTCAAAGCGTGAGCTCATTTCCTATACAAAGGTGAGGCGCCCCTCTTTTTGCACCCTGTATCATACAGAGTATTTTGTGCCGCCTTTTCGTATCCGGCTGCATACAGTTTCCCTCTTTCCGCCATTTTCCTCATTCTTCCGATTGCGCCTCTTTTTTAGTACTGTTCTCCATGCAGTTCTAAAACCTTTCCGCCTTTTTCCCGATCTCCTGATGAGGGCCTCTTTTTAACGTCACTAAAAGAAAGCAGGTATTGCGGGAGCCGCTTTGAAGGTGCTGTATATTTTCCGCCTTTTTCGGGTGAAAAGAGTGCAAAAGATAAGGAAGAGGATCCTGTTTGGTGAGGGGGGTAAAAAGATGAGCGGCCTTTTTATTTTTTTTTAAAGAAAAGAGAAGCTCGTTCGAGAGAGGCGGAGCTTCGTTCGAAGCGTAAGCCCGCTTCCTATGCAAAGGTAGAGCGGGGAAACCCTGCGGGAATACAAAAAGAGCATGGCATGAAAGGACACACGGCGAACACTGTGTAATAAGAATGTGTTTACCCATACTGTATATGAGGCTGCCGCCGGTTGAACCGAGAACTGCGTGTGTTATGCCGGACGGAGGGAGGTTTGATTTTTATTATTACGCCGCAAACAATCCGGATGCGGTGCAGACTGTCGGACCAGATAAAGATGCCTTGTATTGCCACTTCATGCTGTATGGCCGGTGGGAAGGGCGTCTGCCATATGCGGGAGTGCTTCCTTGTGGTACGGATATGGACGCAAAAACAGGTCCCGTTCGTTACAAGTGGACATCAACTCCTGCAGACACCCATGAGAGTATTACGGCAAAGATCCGGCAGGGCTATATGGTGTACGACACTCGTCCCGGCGTTCAGAACTACTGGGAAGCAGACATCGTCACAACATACGGAAAACAGATCTACTCCCTGCATAAGGGAGATGTCGTTATGATCGACGGAATAAAAATCCTGATTGATGGTGAATTTATCGATTCCTATCTGCAGGGGACAATACCTGATTCCAGAGCTAGTATTGCAAAACGCGGAGCAGATTATAATAGCATGGCTTTCCAGACCTGTGTCCCAAACGGACATGGTAAGATCGTCATCAAATATGGACATCCGATCCATTAGTCTGATATGTGAACCTCCCCGCCTAAGTGCTAACGCAATATAGACGGGACTTCCGATGGCTTGTGTTCCCTCAGACTTCCGCCTGCACAAACGATACAGTAGCAGCACACAAGCCGAAATTTCCTTGCTTAGTTATATGCTGATCCTGAAAAAATGCAGCAGGATATGCCGGAGAACGTAATGGAAGAAATGGCCGTAAGACTGCATGTAAGCGCTCCGGACAAAGGCGAAGGATGGGACAAAATAGAAACGGTAGGATAGGATCCGATTATGGAAGAGAGAAATCATAACGGTATTGAGGATGATCGGGAAATATAAAACATGCAAAAGCAGCGAATGCTGCGGGAATAGTAAAAAAGAATCATAAGCCGGGCAGAGTAGAATCTGTCCGGTTTTTTGTCTTACCAGATCCCGTCGCGGTTCTTTATTTTCCATACTCCTTTCAGATACATGGTTCATTGCAGAATGTCGCATGGGCATAATCCGTACGACAAGAGAAAGGAGAAAAAGATGAAAAATCACGAGTATGCACACAAGGAAGAGAAAGCTGGAAATAACAGACCCTCGAATACGAAAAATCTGCTGCTGCTCTCGACGGCGCATTTAACGCCAAAGACGCGGGAGTGGATGACAGATCAGGAGGAACATTATCCATGGTATAGTCTGGAATTCGGCTATCTGGCAACTTTTCCTTCTCCGTCTCTTACCAAATTGTTTCCTGATCTGGAAATTCCAGAGGACTTACTGGAGTGTTTTGATTACGCACAGAAATCCGGTGCGGACTATGTCTTGTTTGACGCGGACGAAGAGCCGGTTCCGGAGCTGCCGGTTTATGATGACGAAACCTGTGAAGAGTAGGAAGAGCGACAAGAGAAAGGAGAAAAAATGGATACTTCGGAATGGCTTAAAAGCGTACTTAACGAGGATGAGGCGATTGCCGAATTTACAGTTACCGGGACGCGTCAGACAGGGTATTGTATTGTCCCCGCGGATGTTTCGTCAGAATACATTGATATTACAGGGTGTCTTGAAGAAACACTGCACAGAATCATGGAAGCGGACGATCAGTCAGGCGTTCCTTCGGATGCGGTAACAGATGAGACAATCCGCAGTGTACTCCTTGCGGATAAAAAGGAAGACGAAGATGAAAACGGATCGCTTGAAATCGACCTTGGATACCGTATCCATGGGCAGATTATGACAGTTAAGAGGGTTCCGCTTACAGCTGTCGGATTCGAGAAGAAGATGTACGAGCGGTATAAGCTCATCTGGATGGTTGATCACGGAATCACCTTGTTCGATGCGTTTGCGGAATGGCGTGATTATTGCGATCCTGCAAACGGCTTTGAGGCCGATACATCTTCTGAAGCCGCATTTGAAGACTGGGAATATAACTCCGGTTTTTCAGGCAGTCTGTATCCGTGTTTTGCGGAATATCTCCAAACCGATTACCAGATTGAGGATCTGCAGAGGACCTTTACCGCACACGAGCAAAGATGCTGGAGACTCGATCAGCCGTAACTAAGCAGCAAAAGGAGAAAAAAAATGAAGCGTAAAAGAACAGGAACAAAACGTTCCAAAGAAGTGCGTTCTCTGATGTATCGTTCCAAATGGAACATGGTACACGCGGACAAACGGAAAACGAAGAAGACAGAGTAGAAGGAGAAACAGCTGATGATCTGTGAAGAGGAGGAAGAGTGATGAGTATGCATAATTACGGCGTATGCGGATATGGGATGTTTCTAAACGCTGACGAGTATGATCACTTTTGTGAAGCATATGCCGCAGCAAAAAACATTCCGGCTGATGACGATGTCATGGAAGAATTCTATGACGACGGAGCATTTAGCGCAGGCTTCACTGACCTTAACGACGATACGTTCGATGGGCGGAGCATCAGTCACCTTGACTGCAGACAGCACGAGGAAGACAACGACGATTTTATCGACGGGTTTTTCCTGTTCTCTGAACGCCAGGGCAGGGTTCTGGCAAAGAGTGCATCGTGCAGTATCTACCCGAACATCACCGCGATGGCGGATGAATTCCGGAAAAAGTTCAGCGCGTATCTGCCAGAGGATTTCGATTGTGAAGGACATCTGGCATTTCTCTGCGGATCGCAATGCTGCTGACAATTGAATAAACTCATGATACAGCCCGGGCAGAAATGTCCGGGCTTTTTGGTCCTGCTGCCGCGTTTCTTAAAAAAACAGGACTTTGGTGCTATAGTATGTTTGGTGTCTTTTTAAAGAACAGCTCAAGCTGAAATGAATGCATGAGCATCATAGCGTACAGTGGAGGAATCACATGTCTAAAACGCGTCGCAATGAATTGAAACGAGAGTTCTTCCAGGATACAGACTGGTCTTTTGACCGATATTGTCGCAAATACGGTAAAACTGAAAACGATATCAGACAAGAATCAGAGGTGATCCGTAAGGCATGGTACGAAGAATACAAAATATGGCTTGATGATAAGGTTAACAATTCTTTAACTGATAATAGAAAACAGGAAGAAATAGACCATGACGACGTGATACAGATACTTGCAGATTGCGGAGTTCCTTTTGCCCCTGACGGAGCTCCTTTGGGTATAGGATGGGATGATTGACAAAATACTATGTAAAATTCGCGACAATTCGTAACGCATTAACATCTATTTTTCTTACACACCAAAGGGAGCGATCCCTATTTATTTTGGACTTCAATCGTGTAGTAGTATCAACCGTTGTATGGTAAAATGAAGTCACAGCAATTTGTATATTTGTAAAGGAGAACAAGCAATGGCTAAGGCTGTAAAAGAACAGAAACCAATCGAGCAGATCCTTTGGGATGCGGCTAATAAGCTGCGCGGCAAGATTGAGCCTGCTGAATATAAGCATGTCGTTTTATCAATGATCTTCCTGAAATACGCGAATGACCGCTTTGACGCTCACCGGGAGCAAATGAAGGCGAACGGTCAGGAAGCATTCTTGGAGATGATGCCCTTCTATACGAAGGATAACGTGTTCTATATCCCGGCATGCGCCAGATGGGCGTATATCATGCAGAACGCAAAGCAGCCTGATATCGCAATCAAGATTGATACGGCACTGCATGAAATCGAAGCCAAGAACCCGGCACTGGACGGTGCTCTGCCGGACAACTACTATTCCCGCCTGCATATGGATCCGAGCGGTCTGTCATCCCTGATCGACCTTATTAACGGCATCCATCTTCAGGTCGGCGGCAACAAGGATGTGTTTGGTAAGGTATATGAATACTGCCTGCGCCAGTTCGCTCTGAAGGAAGGAAAAGGCAAGGGAGAATTCTATACGCCCCGCACGGTCGTCGCACTGCTCTGCGAGCTGATCGAGCCGTATTCCGGAATCGTATATGACGGTGCTTGCGGTTCCGGCGGTATGTTTGTGCAGTCCATGCGCTTCGTTGATGAGCACAAGGGTAATCGCCTGAACGTCTCCATCTACGGACAGGAGCTGACTGACACGACGAGACGTCTGGCAAAGATGAACCTTGCTATTCGCGGTATTTCCGCAAACCTCGGAGCAGAGGCGGCAAACACCTTCCTGAACGACCAGCACAAAGACCTCAAAGCGGACTTCGCTCTGGAAAATCCGCCTTTTAATCAGAAGGACTGGCGTGAGCCGAATCAGTTGGTCGATGACCCGCGTTGGAACGGATATCCGACTCCGCCGACCAGCAACGCCAACTACGCCTGGCTTCTGAACACGCTCTCCAAGCTCGGGCAGAACGGAACGGGTGTCGTGCTTCTGGCTAACGGTGCGCTTTCCGCCGGTGGCGATGAGTATGAGATCCGGAAGCGGATGATCGAGAATGATGTGGTAGAAGCGATTATCATTCTTCCGCGGTCAATGTTTTATACGACTGACATATCCGTGACCGCATGGCTTCTGAGCCGCAACAAGAAGTCTCGTGTGGAAAAACGTCCGGAAGGCGATGTGACATACCGTGACCGTACCGGAGAAATCCTGTTCATGGACCTGCGGCAGATGGGGCATCCATATGAGAAAAAATATATCGAGTTCACAGACGAAGATCGTGCGATTATTACAGACAGGTTTAAGTCCTGGAGGTTTGAAGGGTATCCGACGCAGTACGAGGATATTCCTGAGTTCTGCTATTCCGCCAAGAAGGCTGAAATCGTCGAGAAGGATTACAGTCTTGTTCCCAGTCGCTACATCGAGTTTGTAAACCGTGATGAGTCCGTCGGCTATGAGGAAAAGATGTCTCAGCTTCAGGGCGAGCTGAAGGAATTGCTTGTTCAGGAACAGCAGTCCAGACAGGACCTTCTGGAAGTGATGAAAGGACTGGGCTATGAGATCGAATTATAAAAAGCTGGGTGAGTATATTCGTCCGATCGATGAAAGAAATAGCGACGGATCTCTCAGCGAAGACAATCTCTACGGGATATCCGTCACCAAAGACTTCATAGTGACCCATGCTAATCTGGTAGGCGTCACCTTTAACAGCTATAAGGTCGTTGCACCGAGGCAGTTTGCATATATCCCTGATACATCCCGGCGTGGCGACAAAATTGCTATGTCCCTGAATACAACGAGAGAGAAAATCATTGTCAGCAGCATTTGTACAGTCTTTGAAATCGTTGACGAAGATCAGTTGCTCCCTGAATATCTGATGCTCTGGTTCATGCGCCCGGAGTTTGACCGCTATGCTCGTTTCATGTCGAACGGAAGCGCCAGAGAGGTATTCGACTGGGAAAGCATGTGCGGTGTAGAGCTTCCCATCCCCTCCCTTCCCGAGCAGCGCAAGATCGTCCACGACTATCAGGTCATTACTGACCGGATCGTGCTGTTGAGACAAGTAAATGAAAAGTTGGAAGAAGCAGAGCAAACGATACTACTAAAGACCCTCTCAATGGAAGAAACAATAATGACACCCTTGGGAGATATTGCTGATTTCATTGATGGAGATCGAGGAAAGAACTACCCGACCTTTGATGAGTTTTATGAAGAAGGTTATTGCTTGTTTTTGAGCGCTGCAAATGTTACTTCCACTGGCTTTAACTTTGAAAACTGCGTTTTTGTCACTGAAGAAAAGGATAAGGCTATGAATAAAGGCCATCTGTGCCGATATGATATCGTCCTTACCTCTCGTGGCACACTTGGCAATGTGGCATTTTATGATGGTCATGTGCCGTATGAAAATATTCGGATCAATTCAGGAATGTTGATTTTGCGACCTAAGTGCAGAAACATTTCTCCTTATTTCCTGTACGCCTTACTCAAAAGTAATTACATGCGAATTGAGATCGAAAAGTTCAAATCAGGCTCTGCGCAACCACAGCTACCAATTAGAGATTTACAAAAAGTGTCCTTCCCAATACCTGTAGATGGACAGGATCTGGTGTCATTATCGGCCAACTTACGTGTAATACAAGAGACTATTTCCTTGTATACCAATGAAATCGACACTCTGAAAAGAGCCCAGCGTAGCGTCCTTGCCAAGATGAGTACACTGAGAGCAAAGGGAGCGTGATGTAAATGCTGCTATCTTTTCTGAGGTTGTTCTTAAACAGGACATCATCAATCACGTTCAGCGGAGGTGACAAGAGTGTTCGTTTCTGACTATTTCCAATTAGACGAAGAACAGTTCGACACAATGCGCTCTATGGGGGTGTTTGATGCCCTCCTTAATGCTGACAGCAATTTTTTTATCAACATTATTCGACTGAAAGAGTCCACAATTCCGGAATTCATTGACGCATATCGGCACATCAATCAGTTCTTTAGTGATATTGCAACCCTGCTCGATGCTGCTGACACGCCATCGATGAAGGACAAAATGTATCGGACGGCAAGGTCTAAGTTCCGCTTTCATGAAGTGAATGGAATTAACCTTGGCTTCTCTAAATCCGGATATGGGTCAGGTTGGGGAGATGAGCTGTCGAATAAGTTCTTATCGGATGCGTACCAAATTGTGAAGAATGGCTCAAAGCAACCAGAGCTGTTTCATTTGGTGAGTCTCTTTGAAGAAGACGTTGGGCCGGACAGGCTTAGCGATATGATCGCAACTATCATAGAGCCGCAAATCATTAGCTACACTTTGCGCGCCATGAAGGAGTTAGGCATATCACCGGAAACACGTCCCAGCCTATCATTCCTTAAAAATGGCTTGATAAAAAACCCATATAAAAACGTTGTAATACTGCTTTTACCTGAAGAAATACTCCACCAACTACCGATTGCCAAAGACTGGGATGATATTGATAGGGTTGTTTCAGAAAACAATATTATCAGGCAGGAGATCAGCGCCGAAGTCGGGGCAGAATGGTTGCGATGGGCGTCCGCTGACAGGAAGAGATACCTGAAAAGCCATATTTTCATGGAGCCGGACGCCTGTAGTAGAGTCATAGAAGGTTATCGGCAGCAGAAGCTTTCCGCGTATGATCTCAAAGAGGACTTGAACTACCTTGTTGAGTTATTGCTGAGAAAAATCAAAAAATCTGATCTTTTCAAGTGTGAAATTGAACATCCGACAAGCTTGATGGCAACACGGGAAATCATAGAGATCTTCAAGGATTGGGTAGAAAACAACCGCGGTTGGGCTGAAATACAGGATGCACCAAGCAACAAACGCGAAAAGGCAGTGCAGCGTTTTATGCACCTTGGAGCAAAGTACTATGTAGAGAAAAATAACCTTGATTTTTCGTGTGAACCAGACGAGGGGCGTGGCCCGGTGGATATCAAGCTCAGTAGAGGGCAGGACAAGACCTTGGCTGAGATAAAGCTTTCATCGAATGGTCAATATCTTCATGGGTATGAGTCTCAGATTAAAGAATACGCCAGCGCTGAACGTACGAGAAATCTGATTTTTGTGTTCGTAGATGTCGGCAATCCCGGCAGAAGAAAAAGTATCGTTAGTCTTCATAGAAAGCTCGTACAAACCGGAAAGCCTTGTCCGGAGCTCGTTATTATAGATGCTCGTCCGAAAAGTGCAGCCAGTACTTTTGATGATGCGTCAAGGAATTTCAGCTTTGATGGGCTGCCTGAATTAGACATGAGCGATATACCTGAGATCAATCTCGATGATATAGACTGGCCTGATTTGGATTTCACAGATTTGAGCGATAAGGGGTGAATTGATGTCTGCGATCTTTTCCGAGGCCGTTCTCGAACAGGCCATCATAGACAAATTCAAAGCGGAGGATTACCGCTACACCGCAGGAGATGACCTGCACCGTGAACTCACGGACGTTCTGATCGAGGAAGACCTGAAAGCCTTCCTGAAGGAGAAATATTCTCCGGAAGGCATCACGGACTCCGAGGTCGACACGGTTATCAGGTCGATACGTTACGCATCTCCTGTGCCAGTTTACAGCGCCAATAAGGCTATGTTCCTGCGTATGGTGGAGGGTGAGACATTCGTGCGTGAAGACCGCAGCAAGAAGGATTTCCACCTTCGCCTGATTGACTTCGACCGTGTGGATAACAAGAACATCGTCCGCATCGTCAACCAGATGACCGTGAAGGGACCGACTGCGACACGCCGTCCGGATGCCATCGTGTATCTGAACGGTATGCCTGTTGTCGTCATGGAGTTTAAGTCTGCCATCAAGGAAGACACGACCATTCATGACGCATACATCCAGATAACGACACGGTATCTTCGGGACATCCCGGAGCTGTTCAAGTACAACTGCTTTGCGGTTATCTCCGACGGCGTAAACACGAAAGCGGGTTCCATCTTTGCCGATTATGAGTTCTTCTACTCGTGGCGTCGTGTTAAGATGAACGACCGTCCGGCAGACGGAATCAGTACGCTGGACACCATGATCCAGGGGCTTTTCCGCAAGGAACGACTGTATGATTTCATTCATAACTTTATTTACTTCCCAGATACGGACAATGGGAAGCATCTGAAGGTCGTCGCCAGTTACCCGCAGTATTTTGCCGCAAGGAAACTGCTTGCAAATGTGCTGCATCATCAGAAGCCAAAGGGCGACGGAAAGGGCGGTACGTATTTCGGAACGACAGGCTGTGGCAAGAGTTTAACGATGATTTTCCTGTCGCGTCTTATCATGCATGAGACCAGCCTGCACTCTCCGACGATACTGCTCATCACAGACCGTTCCGATCTGGATGACCAGCTTTCCACGCAGGTCCTCAACTCCAAGAGGTTCATCGGGGATGAACAGATCGTTGAGATGGAGAGCCGGGAACAGCTGAAGGAACTGCTCCGGAAGACCGCAAGCGGCGGCGTGTACCTCACAACCATCCAGAAGTTTGCTGACGAATTCGGTGAACTCAGTACCCGTCCGAACATCATTTGCATCTCTGATGAAGCGCACAGGACAAGCAACAACCTTGATATGAAGCTTGTTGTGAAGTCTGACGAGGTTCTGAAACGGTACGGCTTTGCCAAGTTTCTGCATACGGCGCTTCCGAGCGCCACATACATCGGCTTTACCGGCACTCCTGTTGATGCCACGATGGATGTTTTCGGTCCTGTCATCGACCAGTACAACATGACCGACGCCGTGAAGGACGGCATCACTGTCCGCCTTGTCTACGACGGCAGACCGGCTCGTGCCACACTGGACGACAACAAGGTTCAGGAAATTGAAAAGTATTACAAGCAGTGCCTGGATGCGGGAAGCAACGAATATCAGATCGAAGCCAGCAAAAAAGCCGTTACGAACATGGCTGCCATCGTTGGTGATGACGATGTGCTGAACTCCGTGGCGGATTACTTCATCGACCATTATGAGACCCGTGTGCGGGAAGGCGCTACGGTTGCGGGCAAGTGCATGTTCGTCTGTCTGAACCGTCCGATTGCCTTCAAGTTCTACAATATCCTGAAAGAGAAGCGCCCGGAATGGTTTGAGCTGAAAGTGGCTCCGGACGGCGTGGAGCTGACCGAAAAAGATAAGAAAGAACTTATTCCGATGCCGATGTGTCAGTTCGTTGCCACCCGGTCAAAGGATGACCCGCAGGAAATGTACGACCTGCTTGGCAACGACTCTGTGCGCAAAACGGCGGCTGTTCAGTTCAAGAACGTGCACAGCAACTTCAAGATTGCCATTGTGGTGGATTTATGGCTCACCGGCTTCGATGTACCGTTCCTTGACACGATTTACATCGACAAGCCGATCACGCAGAGCCATACCATCATACAGACAGTATCTCGCGTAAACCGCTCTTATGCCGGTAAGGACAGCGGTCTCATTGTGGACTTTATCGGCATCAAGCTTGGTCTGCTTACAGCACTGCGCACATACACGGACTTCGAGGAAGATAAGTTCGACGAAGACAGCGTACAGGCTGCAATCCGTGTCGTGCGAAACCAGTTGGAAGTTCTGGATGCGATGATGCACGGCTTTGACAAGACCAAGTATTTCACCGGCACTCCGAGTGAAAAACTGGAGGCTCTGAATGCCGCTGCGGAGTTTGTACAGCAGACAAAGGAACTGGAACAGCGTTTCATGTCCAATGTCCTGCGTCTTTCCAAGGCTTTCAACCTGTGTAACAGCAGCAAGGACTTCACGAAGTACGAGCTTGACCTTATCCACTACTATAAGGCCGTCAGATCCATCGTGTTCAAGCTGATCAAGGGCGATGCTCCGGATACGGACACCATGAACGCCCATGTCAGGGCGATGCTCGAAGGCGCCATCCAGTCGGAGGGTGTTGAAGAGGTATTTTCTACTGATACGGATGTGGATGCAGAGGCTGTTGACCTCTTCAGCGAGGATTATCTGGAGCGCATCAGCCGCATCAAGCTGCCGAACACGAAGATAAGAATTCTGACCCAGCTTCTGAAGAAGAAGGTCAAGGAGTTTAAGAAGGTCAATAAGATCAAGGCACTGTCCTTTGAAGAGCGCCTGCAGAGCATCATCGACGATTACAACAACCGTATGACCGATGCGGACTACATCAAGAGCATTCTGGACAATGTGGCAGACCAACTCCTGGATCTTCTGAACCAGCTGAAGAACGAAGAAAACAGTTTCAGCGCTATGGGCATTGATTACGAAGAGAAGGCGTTCTATGACATTCTGGTTGCCGTTGCCGAGAAGTTCCAGTTTGAATACCCGGACGACAAGAATATCGAGCTTGCCAAGGAGATTCGCGCTGCTCTTCGGGACAAGGAGAAGTATTCCGACTGGGCGAACAGCATGCAGATCAAAGCGATGATGCAGGCCGATATCATTATGATTCTCGCAAAACACGGCTATCCTCCGGTACCGCCGGAAATCTACGAAAAGGTGTATAACGACATCCTGGAGCAGGCTGAAAACTTCAAGAAGTACAGCGACGATTAAGGAGATACCGCTATGTCAAGGACAAAGAAAGACGCGAAAATTTTGAACATCAAGCTGGATCGCGAAATACATGAGCAGTTGGAACAATTCTGCGATGAGTCAGGGATGACGAAGACAGTTGCTGTTGAAAAAATCTTACAGCATTATTTTGAAGAATATTTCAAACGTCCAAAGGAGGATAGAACCTTGTTCTGACCTTAGTAAATGCAGGAACCCACAGCGTTAATGCCGTGGGTTCTTTGTTTACAGTAGTTTTCATGCTTCGTCTATGAACTTCTGGATTTCATTGATGTCTACGGTACCGCTTGCAGGATTGGTGTCAAGCTTATCTATCGCCGTTTACATCAGATATACCAGTTCATTCGGAATCCTCATGGTTTTGTCGCCGGTCGGTCTGTTGGACTTTTTACCCGGTTTCCTTGTGGCTGTTACAACGGGTGCAACGGGAACAGGCGGGTTGTCCTTCAGATTGCCAGAGGATTTCGATTATGAAGGACATCTGGCACAACCCGGGCAGAAATGTCCGGGCTTTCGTTTGTCCTGCTGCCGCGTTTTATTCCCCATACTTTCAGCAGACACATTGTAAAGTGCAGCAGGCCGTATCAGCAAAGCGACCGAAGAAAGGAGAAAAAGGTGAAACGAAACGAAGCAAAGAAACTGCTGCTTGAAGGAAAAAAGATCGGCGAGATTTTCGATCTGATTCCCGGGCAGGACTGCATGATCTACAAAGGGAAATGGCCGGACGATCCGGAGGTATCTGATGAGATTATCTATATTCCGGACATCGACCTGAACGATCTGGAAGATGATGATGTGCCGGTATCCGAAAAGCTGGGTTTCCTTTATACGGCGAAGGACTTCCTGAACCAAACCGGAGGAAATGTGCCGGCAGCGAAGGATCTATTTCATTTTGCTGACTGGCAGAATCCGGACGTGCAGGATCTCATGGACTGTATGGATGATAAGGAAGCGAAGGAAATTTACGGACATACATGGGAAGAGATGTTTGGCAGTCAGATGAAGGAGGCAGCGAAATGAAGGTATCGGATTTAATGAAAGCGTTACAGGGCTGCGAGGATTTCGATATTTCGTTCTCATTTCAAATGCCGTCAGGATCGTTTCCTGATATCCATGCTGTCAGTAACATTGAGATTCAGGACATTGCCTATTCGGATAAGAAGGTTGTCCTCGGAACTGACGATCCAATCCCCGGAATGCAGTCGGTTGTGATTCCGTTGTCAGGCGGGAAACAGCTGGTAGCAGAGGTTTGTCGTCAGTCTTTCAGACTGATGACTAGTCCTGGCCATGATCCGCATTATCCGCGTGAAATATTCGTCTTCCAGAGAAATGCGGATGGAACAGAGCAGGACATCGCTTATGTCGGGCAGAAGTACGACGCGATGATAGAGTACGAGGACGGGAAATATCACATTCTGACCGCGGATCAGTACGGCGATTTTGATGAGCCGCAGGAAGATGTTGAGATTCCAGACATTGAGAATGAGGAAGGAAAAAATAATGAGCAAGTGCAACGAAATCATCTACGAAAGGATGTCTGACTCTGAACTAGAAAAATTGTGGGACGGAATGGAAGACATTCCATTTGATGAAGACAAAGATGGGGACCTGATTCTGGCCTGCGATTACGGGCCTTTTGAGAAAGGCGAATCGCGGGATGTGATCTGGCATTGGTTCGATGAGCATCACAGCAAAGGGATTTGTGCCTTGTTATAAAAATCAGCCAGAAAACTATTTGAGAATGCGAAGGGAGAAAATAATGAAAGAACGCATTCTGTATTTGGAAGGTGCCGGCTGCGCAGAATACAACGGTATTAATTGCAGATGTATATCTGCGCGTGGCTTAACCGCCTTTGCGGTACATCATTTGACCGTGTCGTAGTTCTCCCATGGGATGAATACGCGGGTTATTACACGCGAAGCGATGATGGCACAAAATATTACCGCGGCAATATGTTCCGTTATCAGCCCCGTGTTACAGAATGGTACGAGAAGTTCGGCGGCAAAGACAATCCGCTCACCGATGCTATCATGGATCGGATCGCTTTTGATTCATACAAGATCCCGAT
>OCTW011609476.1_pt1 | contig 18522 bp, 14 predicted proteins | sample 1539671 | NCBI WGS metagenome assembly OCTW01 (sample SAMN02144230, study PRJEB22623) | gut metagenome | biome: sheep rumen | host: Ovis aries | place: New Zealand
CATTGAGGATGGTTATGCATACGTCGACAAGACGGAACGAATGTATGAGATGATAAAGAATCGTACATTCGTGTTCCTTTCACGTCCTCGTCGTTTCGGTAAATCTTTGCTTATCAACACGCTCCAACAATATTTTGAGGGGAACAGAGAACTGTTCAAGAATCTGAAAATAAGTAGGTTGGAGAAGGACTGGATCAAATATCCCGTCTTCAGGTTTGATATGAGCTCTTACAAGGATGTCGCAATTGAAAAAATTTCGATTGCCATTTCTGATTCATTGTCATCATATGAAAAACAATATGGACTTCCTATTAAAGAGAATCTTAATATAGGTAAACGTTTCCAGAACATAATACAAGCGGCATACAAGCAGACCGGTCGCAAAGCCGTGATCTTGATCGACGAATATGATTCTCCACTGCTGGCCCATCTTCACGATGGAAAATTGCCTGAGGTGAAACAGATTCTTCAGGAACTTTATCAGCAGGTGAAGGTGAACGAACAGTTTGAACAGTTTGTCTTTATCACAGGAATCTCACGTTTCTCTCAAGTCTCAATCTTCTCCACGCTCAATAATCTGGTGAATATATCTATGGATCCCCGTTTTGATGACATTTGTGGAATCTCATCAGATGAACTTCTTGAGAATTTTAAAGATGGAATTAGTCAGTTGGCAGAACGATACAATTGTTCGTTTGATGAAATGTATCTAAAGCTGAAAAACAAATACGACGGCTATCATTTTTCCTATGATTCAAAAGATATCTTTAATCCACTCAGCGTCTTGTCTTCGTTGGATTTCAAAGATTTGAAGAACTTCTGGTTTGAGACTGCAACGTCTTCCTACGTGATAGATCATTTGAAGAAGCATAATGCCCAAATACTTGATTTTGAAGGCGTACAAATGTTTGAATCCGGATTCTATGCGTCGTATGAGGATGAGAGAAGTGTTTATCCTCTTCTTTACCAGGCTGGATACCTTACGATTAAGGATTATGACAGGGAATCGGAGGTCTATACTCTCTCTTATCCCAATAGTGAGGTTCGTGTTTCCATGTTGGAGGTCTTGATGCCGTCGTGGGTAGGATGCAGCACAGATGACGGAAAAATCAACATGCAAAGATTCTACTTCGCACTCAAAGCAGGAAAAATTGATGAGGCTTTCGAACTGCTGAAAGAGTTTTTCCTGCAGATTCCAAACGTGCTAAACAATAAGAATGAGAAACATTTCCAGACAGTCATCTACGTACTTTTCCGCTGGCTTGGTTTCTATACACAGTCGGAGGTCAACACGTCCAAAGGCAGGTTGGACTGCATCCTGTTCGCCCCAAAACAGATTTTTATCATCGAATTCAAGGTGGATGAAAGTGCGGAGAAAGCTCTTGCCCAGATAAATGAAAAGGGATATGCCGACCCTTACCGCACGGATGGCAGACCAATCATAAAAATCGGAGTCAACTTCTCAAGCGAGGAGAGAACCATTGAAGGATGGAAAGTGGAGGAATAAATAAAAGTTAAGAATCTTCACCACCGTCGAATGATTAATTATATTTGATTTTTTGGCGACTCCAACAATGTTGGTGTCGGGAATGAGAATGACTGATGATTAGCGATTGATGTTCAACAATTAAATGGAGATATAAATCCAAATATTCAGAGCAATTAAACAAATCACATAATCCATTGGCATAACCCAAATTGTTTGTATTTTTGTAGTTGAATACGCACTAAATTATGAAACACTTACGACAATGACTATGAAACAAACAATTATATTCATATTTCTACTGTTATTTGCATCAGCGACGTCGGGACAAACCATATTCCGCATACAGGATGAAACTCAGCTTCTGCATCTGCCTGAACTGAATGATGATTATTTCAAAGGAGCAGACAGATCAATAGAAGAGCTTATCGACATCACCAACCGTATGCCTGGAAATTCCGCCGCCTATATGCAGCTTTGCTATAAACTGAAACGTGAAGAGCGTCACGAGGAGGCTGTAGACGCGATCAAACAGGCAATGCGCGCCAACCCGACAAACAAAGATCTTATCAACATGGCTGGAGCTATACTTCTTCACAACCACCAGTATGAGGATCTTGAGAAAATATGCCAGATTGCGTTGAGCCGCGACCCTAAACTCGCGGATGCCTACAATATCCTTGGCATTATCGCCCAAGAAAAGGGTGAGAATGCAAAAGCAGTATACCATTTCAACCACGCTTTGCAAATCAAAAAGAAAAAATACAACGCTATTAAATTCAACCTTGCAAACGCCGAACGCTCGTCTGGAAACTATGATGTCGCTATCGAACTATATCAAAAAAGTTTGAAGAAATTCATGGCAGACAAGAATTTCGTCTCCGCCAAAAACTTCCGTTTCTACCAGCCGACAAAAGCGTGGGTCTACAACAACATCGGACTGACTCTTACAATGGCCGGCGAACACAGCAACGCATTGGTGGAATACAGGAAATCGCTGAAATACAGCAAGAATCCAGCACGCACATATAACGGCATGGCTTGCACCCATTACGAACTCGGACAAGTGGACTCTTGTATCAAATATCTTAACTTGGCTATTGAGGCTGCTCCGAAATACGCGTCGCCTTATAAGAATCTCGGCAACGTCTACTATGAGCAAGGCAAATACAGCAAGGCTCTGCCACTGTATGAAAAAGCGTATGCTCTCGACAAAGACGACGAATGGCTGCTGTGCAAAATCGCGTCTACTCATAAAAACCTGAAACAATATGAAAATGCCATCGAATTTTTCTCAAAAGCGATCCTAATAGACAAAACCGACCACGAAGCCTACTACCAGATAGGGCTCTGCTACCACCGTCTTGAAGATACCGCAAAAGCCCAGGAATTTTTCAGAAAAGCTGAAAGATTAGGCAATACTTCTGCCAAAGGATGGATCAGAAAATAAAGGGGAAAAGAGAAAATCAATCAAAGAAAGAGAACCTAGCCGTTAATTTTCATCTTATTCTTTTGCATTTAAACATATATCGCTTACCTTTGCGACAAATTTGTTTAACAATTCTGTTAATGGCGGAAAAAGAAGATAAAATGAATGTGGAGAAAGCGATTCTCGACGCTGCTACAGAAGAATTCCTCAGCAAAGGTTTTTCTGGTGCGCGTACCGTGGCTATAGCTGAAAAAGCAGGAGTCACACACGCAATGCTCCACTATTATTTCCGCACTAAAGAGAAGCTTTTCGAGTGTATTATAGACACCGTGATCAAAGAGCTGATCGACTCCGTGACCGAAGCCTACAAACGTCAGGATTCATCTCTAAGTTTCGAAGACCGAGTGGTGGCAGTGATGAACGCGCACCTCGACTTCATCATCGCCAAGCCTCAGCTTCCGTCTTTTCTGTTTATGGAAATATTCCCGTCGACAGAAAACTTCAAGTTGATCAAAGAGAAAGCGTCATCCGCTTTAGGTTCACTCAACACTCAATTAAAAGAGACTCTTGAAAGTGCCAACAACAATGAAGAGATTGACAACATTTCTCTTCCCATGCTTATTTCCGATGTGGTGACTCTCAACGCAGCCACCGCCATATCGTCTCAACTTGCCACAAAAATCCTGAATATCACAAAAGAAGAATATGTGGCAATGAGAAAACAGGAAAATGAGATTTTGATTAGAAAAAGGCTAAAGAAGTAGCAAAAAAAATAGTACTTTTGCGACTGAAATTATTTTGATATGCAGATTAAAAAAATAAATGTCGGACTTGATGCTGGTAGCACAACGCTGAAAATTGTCGCTACCAATGAGGAGAATGAAGTACTGTTCACAGACTATAACCGACATAACGCAGACATACCAAAAGCGCTCGCTGATTCACTCGAACGCTTAAAAGCAAAAATCGGTGCCGACGCTACTGTCAGATTCCAAGCGACGGGTAGTGCGGGAATGGGGCTGTGCGAACGTCTTGGATTACCTTTTATTCAGGAAGTTGTAGCGGCGACAGAAGTCGTACTGAAAAAATACCCAGAGACAAAAACTCTTGTAGATATCGGAGGAGAGGACACTAAAATGATCTTCTTCAACCACAATATGCAGGCTGACATCCGTATGAATGGCAACTGTGCCGGTGGAACAGGAGCGTTCATCGACCAGATGGCTATGATTCTTGGTGTATCCGTAGCAGAGTTGAGCAACATGGCTCTCCGCGCAAAAGCAATACATCCTATTGCAAGCCGTTGCGGTGTATTCTCCAAGACTGATATTCAGAACCTTATCGCACTCAATGTTTGCCGCGAGGAGATCGCAGCGAGCATCTTCAATGCTGTTGCGACGCAGGTGCTCTCTACCCTATCCCGCGGCATGGACATCTTGCCTAAGGTTTTCTTGTGCGGTGGTCCGTTCGCATATATCCCTGCTTTGAGGAAAATTTTCCAGAAGAAGATGGGCATGACTGATGATGACGTCATCTACTCTGAATACTCTAACGTCATCCCGGCCCTCGGCGCGAGTCTTGCCATCAAAGACGATGTCGAATACAAGAGCCTCAACGATTATATTACTCTTCTAAATAATTCCGACAAATCTGCGATCAAGATAAAGAGATCTGGTCTGCAGCCTCTATTCGCGTCGCAAAAAGAACGAGATGAATGGGAAAAAAAGAAGAGCCAAAACAAGATTGAAAACGCTGCAATCGCCGACATCAAGGACGACGTCTGCTATATAGGAATCGACTCCGGCAGTACCACGACTAAGGTTGTGGCGATGGATGAAGACGAAAAGATCTTCTTCACTTTTTATAAGAAAAGTTCAGGTCGTCCGTTGGAGACGGTGTGCGAAGGTCTACAGAAGTTGGAGGCAGAAGCTAAATCCGCAGGCAAAAACCTTGTTGTCAAGGCAGCCTGTTCTACAGGATATGGAGAAGACCTGGTAAAGACCGCCTATGGTCTCGACTACGGTATGGTGGAGACTATCGCACATTACACAGCCGCTCACAAACTGAATCCAAACGTTTCGTTTATTCTCGACATCGGAGGCCAGGACATGAAGGCAATCTTCGTGGAGAACGGCACAATCAACAGACTTGAGATCAACGAAGCCTGTTCGAGCGGATGCGGATCATTCATCGACAGTTTCGCCGCATCACTCGGATATCCTATCGAACAATTCGTGGAAAAAGCACTACAGAGCACAAATCCGCAAGATTTAGGCACACGATGCACCGTCTTCATGAACTCCAAAGTGCGTCAGTGTGTACGTGAGGGAGCCACTATCGAAGATATTTCCGCAGGTCTGGCATACTCTGTGGTCGGCAACTGTCTGTATAAAGTGTTGAAGCTTAAAGACGCGAGTGAATTAGGCGACCACATTGTGCTTCAAGGAGGAACGATGCGCAACAAAGCTGTTGTGAGAGCGTTCGAAAACAGCATAAAGAAGACTGTGACTGTATCCAATTATCCCGAACTGATGGGTGCGTATGGTGCGGCACTTTATGCAAAACGTATGGGTGCGGACAACCGTCGTGAACTATCCACGATGGCAAAAACATGCGAATACACAGTAGAGCCATTCAGATGTGTGGGCTGCGAGAACAACTGTCACGTATTGAAAAACATATTCGCCAACGGCAAAGTGTTCTACTCCGGCAACAAATGTGAGAAAGTCTACACCAACAAAGGTGAAGACGAAAGAGTCACCGGATTCAACATGAGCCTATACAAGAGCGAGCTGGCATTCAAGAAGAACATACGTCTTGCAGAGTCACACGGACATGCGTCTGAGAAGCCTTTGACAATCGGTATTCCTCGAGTACTTGGCATGTTTGAAGACTACCAGTTCTGGTACACTCTCTTTACATTGTGTGGAATCAAAGTTGTGACAAGCCCACGATCATCATTCAAGATGTATGAGAAAGGTCTAAACACAATCATGGCAGACAACATCTGTTTCCCAGCCAAACTTGTGCATGGACACATCTTCGACCTGATGGAGAAAAAGGTCGACAGGATATTCTATCCATACGTAATATACGAGAAGAGAGACGGCAAGAATGAAAACAACACATTCAATTGCCCTATCGTCGCCGGATACAGCGACGTCATCAAATCAGCCATCGATCCAGCGGAGAAAAGCAATATTCCTCTGGATAGCCCGATTATCTCATTTAAGGATGAAAAGCTTTTGAAAAAAGCTCTTAAATCATATCTGAAAGAGATTTTAGGGAAAAGTTTCTCAGAAAAGACATTCAAAGAGGCTTTCGTTGCCGCAATCGACGCAAAGAACACTTTTGAAAACACATTAGCTGAAAAAGCACAGCAGACACTTCAAAAGGCGAAACAGAACGACCGTATGGTGATTCTGCTTGCCGGCCGTCCATACCACAACGACCCGCTCATCCAGCACAAAGTTTCGGAAATCATGACATCATTCGGAATAGATGTTGTGACGGAAGACGTGGCGAGAGGTGTGGATGATTCCAACAAAGAGACTCATATCATCCCGCAATGGAGTTATGTGAACCGTATCATACGCGCGGCAAGGATGGTGGCGGAGAGCAAAGACAATATCCACTTCGTACAGCTGACAAACTTCGGTTGCGGACCAGACGCTTTCATCCTTGACGAAGTAGGAGACATATTGCGTCGCTACGGCAAGAACCACACAATCTTGAAAGTAGACGACGTGAACAATGCCGGATCTCTACGTTTGAGAATCCGTAGTTTGGTGGAGAGCATCAAATTCAAACGCCATACAGAAGCAACAAAGAAAGAGTTCAAAACGACTCCCGAATTCACAGTTCTCGACAAGAACAAGAAAGTGTTGATTCCATTCTTCTCTGAATTCCATTCCCCTATCATTCCGCCAATGTTTGAGTTGATGGGATACGAGGTGGAGAGTCTTCCTCCTGGCACTCCAGAGAGTGTGAAAGCGGGATTGCAATACGCCAACAACGAAGTTTGCTACCCAGCGACACTTGTTGTGGGAGACATGATAACAGCGTTGCGAAGTGGCAAATACGACCCTAACAACATAGCATTCGCAGTCACACAGACAGGAGGTCAGTGTCGTGCCACAAACTATATCGCGTTAATCAAGAAAGCATTGTTGGCTGCAGGCTACGACAATATTCCAGTGGTGTCTATCTCAGTGATGAACACCATCAACGAGCAGAGCGGATTCCAGCCAAACATCAAAAAGGCAATCCGTCCTATCCTCCACTCCGTGCTATTTGTTGAGGCTATTGCAAAGATGTATTATGCCACAGCGGTAAGGGAGAAAGAGGAAGGCAAGGCAAAAGAATTGAAGGATAAATACATGAAGAAATATGTTTCCATTTCTACCAGTGGAGACAAGAAAACCATTCTCAACCTATTACGTGAAGCGGCAAATGAGTTCAACGCCGCGGCATCCGACAAGAAGGTGCCACGCATAGGAGTGGTGGGGGAAATCTTCATTAAATACAACAGTTTCGGAAACCAGCACGTTGTGGATTGGTTGGTGAGCGAAGGCATCGAGCCTGTGATTCCAAGCATAATCGAGTTTTTCAGCCAATACTTCCCTAATGCTAAGTTCAACAGAAGGAACAACTTGGAGAAGGTGTCAATCTGGCGACGTATGCTCAACAACGTATTGGAAAATAGACTTGTCAGCCTTATGAATGAATTCGACAAAGCAGCGTCGGCATTCAGATACTACGAGAAGAGCGCAGACATAAACCATGAGATGGAGAACGCAGCCAAGATAGTCTGTCCGGCAGCACAGTTTGGCGAAGGATGGCTTATCCCAGCGGAATTTGTCTCGTTTGCACAACGAGGCATCAACGCGGCAGTGAGTCTGCAGCCATTCGGATGTATAGCCAACCATGTCATAAGCAAGGGAATTGAGAGAAAAGTGAAAAAGATGTATCCGGACATGAATCTTCTATTCCTTGATTTCGACGGTGGTGTGAGCGAGGTGAACGTGCTCAACCGTCTGCACTTCCTGGCAAGACAGGTGAAGATGCAGAATTCGAAATGCTAAATGCTAAATGAAAAATTATTGGCAGCCGTTTAAGATTAAACATGAGGATTGTTAAGGGCGAAACGCCCTAACCTTTCTTCACGTGCGAGCCGAAGGCGAGCACTGAATAATTATGAATAGTGAGGTTTGATCCAATATCTATCAAACATATGGTCTTAAAATTCTTATTCATAAAATCACAAAGACGGGGGAAATCCCGTCTTTTTCTATTTATGACCGTCCAATAAAGTTTTTTGCGTTATGGTAGCACCGGCAGGGACATCATGAGTGACCCAAATATTTCCTCCTACGACAGCACCCTCACCTATTGTGATTCTGCCAAGGATGGAAGCGTTGGAATATACAATAACATTATCTTTAAGGATAGGATGACGCGGTATGCCTTTTATCGGATTTCCATCGTTGTCTAACGAGAAACTTTTTGCACCAAGTGTGACTCCCTGGTAGAGTTTCACATTCTTTCCTATCACACTTATTTCTCCAATCACCACTCCTGTGCCATGGTCAATCGTGAAATACTCTCCTATTGTCGCTCCAGGATGGATGTCTATGCCTGTCTCTGAATGAGCTATCTCCGTCAACATTCTTGGAATGAGTGGCACTTCCAGATTCCACAACTCGTGAGCCATACGATAGATTGTCAGCTCTTTTATGATAGGATAACAGCTGATGATCTCGCCATAGTTTTTTGCGGCAGGATCCCCATTGAATGCCGCTATCACATCTGTGGCAAGAATACGACGGAGACGAAATCAGGGACGTCCTTAATGAATTTCTCCAAATCCTTTAGTTTCAATCCCAAGAAGACGGTAGGGGTGATAGCTCTTACCGATACAGTCAACTTTGCGTCGTCGAGCAGATCAGTCTCACCGAAATATTCACCGTCTCCGATCAATGCTATCCGTAATTCTTCCCCGTGAGGCCCCTTACTGAACACCTCCGCCTGACCGTTTGCGACGATAAAGAATTTCTGTTTATCCTTGCCAGCCTCAACAAATAGTTTTCCTATTTCTACTTCGTTTGTCTCAAATGAGCTTGCCAGTCTGTCTACAATCTTATTCTCAAATTCTGAGAACAAAGGAATAGATTTCAAGCTTTTAGACGAGAAAGATGGTTGTCCGTTGATATATTCGATAGCCAGTCTGTCACTCTTTTTAAGATCAACCTTTGTTCTGTTGACACGGAAAGTACCGCCGCTCACCTGCCACCCAAGGAAGAAGTTTTAGTAAAAGACGAGGAGTGATACTGCCCATCTGAGGGGCTGTTTTGGTAGTGGTTGCCAGTTTTCTGGCAATTGCTGTAGTGACGCTACGTTGTAAATTAGAATCTGCCATGTTCGTATTATTTATTTTTTGATTATAACTTTATGTGTTGTACCTTCAACAAACTCCACGCTTAACACATTAAACCCTTGTTCAGTTGCACTTCTTAGCACATTTTCCAAAGGTTCGCCCTCACTAAGCAACACTTCAAGGATGTCCCCTTCTTTCAGTTTTGCCAACTCAATCTTTGTTTTCACGAAAGTCATAGGGCAATGTTCTTTCGTGATGTCTAATACTTTTGTTGCCATAATATCTGAATTAAATGAACAATGTTTGTCCGCCATCCGACAATTTCAAAAAAGAGGCGACTCCCAAAACATCCTTTACCTCAGGAATAAAATCATCTTTCGAAAGACCTAACACATGCATCGCCATCTCACAAGCATAAAAATTGATTCCCAATGCTTTAGCCGCCTCCACCAACTCCTCCAAAGTGGCGACATTGTTTTTTCGCATCAAACCACGGAACACCTTCGGACCGATGCCTAAGAAATTAAAACGACTGTTTGGCGCGACATTCAGTCCACCCATCAAAAATCCGAAAATACGAGTAAGCCAATTTCCGCCAATGAATGCCCTGCCCTGCTTCTTTTTCAGAGCGTCAAGACCCCAGAAAGTAAAAAACAGATTTACTTCATACCCAACAGCCGCAGCTCCTGTAGCCAAAGTGAAAACAGCTGTCAATTTGTCGAAATCCCCGCTAAAAGCTATAATACTTAATTTCTTTTCCATACCGTCTTTCATTAAATTTTAATGCAAAGTAACGGTGATATATCAAGTGAGTAAATAGCAATTTTATGTCAAACATATCACTAACTATAGTGATATGGCAGTCAGGCAGACGGGAGGAAAATACAGAATTAGAAATGCGGAATGTCAAATGAAAAATTATTGACATCCGTTTAAAATCAAATAAAACTTGTGGACAAAAAAACAGACCATCCCACGCATTTGTGGAATGGTCTGTTTTATTTAATTCATATTCAAGAATGCACGGTGAATTCGTGCATTTCAAGAGATAGATTTGCAACAATTTTGCATTTCTAATTTATAATTCTGCATTGTCTAATGGACATGCACGCCAATATTTTTAATGGACACGCACGTCCGTGCGTCTCTACCTGACAATCATTTTTTCATTGCCGACGACGTAGATGCCCTCAAGCAATCCTTTCAAAGCTTCCGATCTCTTGACGTTTGCCTTGACCAATGCACCTGAGACAGTGTAGACATTCACAATATCATCAGCTTTTTCCGCTGAGATTGGATCAACTGCAGACTGTTTCTCTACCGTAACAATATGAGTGGCTTTAGACATACAATAGCCATCTGTCACGGAAATAGTGATTGTATGTGTATCACCTGGTTTGCCATCAAATTTTCCTGTTTTATATGTAAATGATTCTGCATCAGGATCTAGAGTTCCGTTATCTGTAGGTTTATCCGAGATATTCTCCTCCGAACTCCATGAAAGTTTCACCTTACCTTCCTTAGCTTCCCTTCCATCCACATTGTATGAGAAATTGGGTTTCACCGTCAATGAAATGTCAGTTCCAGGCTTTACCTCCGATTTAGGAACCATCTCTAAGGAAATATTTCTGATGTCAAGTTGGACTTCCAACGGCTCAGACTTACATCCTAATGACGAAGTAGCATTAATCGTGTATTTTCCAGCCTTTGTCAAGTTGGTTGCACTCTGTGTCACTGACGATCCATTATACAAATACTCAGCATCAACCTTCACACCATTGAACACATTCCAAAATTTATTGCCTGTCAGATTCACAGGTCCCATACAAACAGGTTCATGGGCTATTCCTTTTAGTTTAGGTGTTGCGTTGATGGTAATCCTCATTTCCGACGCTGGTGAAGTTGTGATATTTCCATTTCCGTCATCGTATGTCTGTACGACATAAAGCGATTTTCTCCACTCCGACTCATACGGATCCGACATATCGACTCCCGAGAACACATCAGTCAATGTAGGAGCTGTTCTTCTACCCAATGACAATTTACTTGAATTTGTCATCGATTCGTCAGCATCTTGCTGATTGTCGAACCATACTAGTTCATACTTGTCCGCATCTGGAAGACTTCCTTTATCGGCATTTATCACTGCATTTTTGGCAGGCTCATTTTCGGAAGGTATGCTTCCACTCTTGAACACTTCCTCACAGATTTCTATATTTCTCACTATAGGAGCAGGAGTCGATCTGATGATAATATCTATCTTCTCTGGCTCACTCTGGCATGTCAATCCTGCGGCAGTCATCATTTCCCATTTTACCCAACGCTCCTGCTTCTCTACTATCCCATAAGATAACGATTCATTGTAGTATGGCTTCGAAGAAGACGTTGATCCCTTGACATACACGCCATTCTGATCCACAGCCCACAACAAAGTCTGACCTTCAACATTATCAATCACATCAGGACTCTTCACCAAGATGTCAACAAACTCCTTTGTCTCAAATGCTTCACTCTTCGAATAACTAACCGATTGGTTAACCTTAGGTTTCTCCACCGCAATGACATCAACCTTAATATCTATGCTAGGTCCTTTACATACCTGCTGTGATTCTGGAGTTGTGAATATTTGGTAAGCCTGATAATCGTAAGTCTTAGATGTAGACACCTTTGTGTCTGGTATGATTGTAGATTTCTCCGCTGTTCCTGACACGTACACCACCTCATCCGCATAGTAATAGTTCTTCTCATCTGTCACCAACTCAGCCCTGAGTTTATCAGCCGGTTCATTAGCACAGTACTCATGTAGGCTGGCATCTATAGGTGCCTTGACATCGTATATCGTCACGTCGAACGATGCAACATTACTCTGCGCGTATGGCTCTTTTGTTGCACGCTGTGCCACATATAATGTATACTTGCCTGGCGTTGTCACATCTACAACATCTGTCGGAGCAGACGACAATGCCTTTCCTGCAGTGTCAGTTGAGCTCTTGAACCAGACAAGTTCATACCCCTCGTCGACTAAACGTATTCCGTCCAAAGGATCGAATGTGCCATCCTTACACAAATCGATATCCGTCACTGCTGGTACCGGCGCAGCCCATACCTCTACCTCCACCCTGGCTCTTTCTCCGAAACAATCGCCATCTTGATATGCAATAAAGAATTCATACGGCTTAAGCACATCTGTTGGCACAGACCTGTCTACCGAAACTGACGCGGTTCCTTTTGAATTTGGCTCGTCCATACTTTTGAACCACCACAGTTTCTTTGACGGATCCAATGTTTGCTTGAACTTTTCTGTTGTAAGGATCTCACTAGCGTTGCCATTCATAGAGTACAAAAGGTGCTCATCCTTTGGTGCGTCTGGTATTGGATTGACAATTATCTCATAGTTTTTGACCTCTCCGACACAGCCTGTATTCTTGTCTACTATCTGGTAGCTGAACATTCCGCCATCCTTCGATTCCAAGTTTTCAAAGAACTTCTCGTCCATGTCGTCGCCTAACAGTGTCCCTGACACATCGTCTGCACCCTGCCACCAATGGATCAGGTAGTCGGATGCAGTTCCCTTTGTCAAAGTCATGTCCACCATGCCCTTGCTTTCGCCCTCACAGAACTCTGCCCTCGGATTTCGGAACTCGACATCTGAAATCTCAGCACAAGGATTATCTTGTGCAAAAGTTCCGCTAACAGAGCCTAACAGGAGAAGGTTTATAAAAGCGAAACGCTTAAACGCATAATTGTTTTTCATAATTATATACTTTAACAGTCATTAATTTGTCTGACAAAAATAAAAACAAACACCAATCAATCATCACGCATTTCTCAGCAAAACAGGAGTAACTGTTAAAATTGATTAAAAAGGTGGGATGACGCGAGTTTGACGAATTGAGATCTGCGAATTCGCATTAACAAAACAGACCATCCCACGCAATTGTGGAATGGTCTGTTTATTATATGAATGCACCGTCGAGATGTGCATTATTTTTTCGTCATTTTAATCTCTATAGTGACATCAATATTATTATTCTCATATTTTCCTGTGATAGTGTTTTTGCCACTCATAGAGGAAATCCATTGGTTAGATTTGTCAAACGAATAAGTGTAGTTGTCCTCCATCTTCAAATCAAAAGTCTCCTTGAATTTTTTCTCAATCTCTGCACGTTGCTGTTGAATCTCCTGATTTATGTCAACCTTCTCGTCTCCTTCTTTTGCCATCAACGAAGATAAAGTATTCAACACCCCTGACGTCATCTGAATTGAGAAATCAATGAATGCGGACATGATCATATCATTACCTATCACTGCTGAACTCTTCACATTGGCGATATTACCATTTACCGATTGCAGTGTGTAGTGATAAGGAGCGTTGACACTGAATCCAAACATTGTGGTCTTATCTGCATTTTTTTCTATTGTTTTTTAGCCGTAAGTTCCAATCCATTCAGCGAATGGATATAACCAACTTCGTCCAACATTCCAGCAAGATACATATCGTCTAACATTGAAGCACCTACAAATTGAAGGACAAGACCAATCGACGGATTATCCTTTGCCGCTTTTTCCATCAACCCCTTCAAATCAGCAATTACTTTGGTGCTATCCACCAAACCTATAAGTTTCCCTGACGCATCCAACTTATAATCGAAAGACAATCCATCATTTAGTTTGAACAATGCAGCAGACATTTCATCAGATCCCTTCTCGACAGGATTCTCGTAAGTGGCATTCATAACATAGCCGTTTGCATCCTTTTTTACAACTTTAAGATTCAGCACAGCGGACTTTTATACTGTCGCCGACTCTGTTCCCGATTTTTTTATCTCTTTCTGTACAAAACAGTATGATACCTTATCTCCAGGTTTCCAATTAGGCATAAAAGAGAGAGTTTGTGCAGAGATTGTCATAACAGACAATAAAGACACACAAGACACCAATAAAGACTTTATTTTCCCCATTTCATTTAATTTTTATTTTTTCAAAAATCGATTACATAATTACGCATGACGAATATAATACAAAAAAAGTTCAAGCGTAAATTTTAAACAAACTTAACATCTTTGTAATAGGCTCAGTCCTAGTTTTAACTGTATTTCCGTCTCTTTTCTCAAAAAAACATAGACTTTTTCTGAGAACTTATATTCTCTGTGTTTTTATATGAGCCAACATCTGATTACATTTGGAAAGGGATTATTACCAATATCTATAAAACATGTGCCCAATTGCTTATTATACTAATACGGCAAAATATGATTAGTCTAACGCAAGAAGAAAATATTCAAAACGACAAGTTTGCCCGTTAAACATCCCATAAATATTTAATATTCATACATATTATAATTTTCTTGCGAATAAATTTCAAAATTATTTTGTTTTGCCAAATATTGCATTTAATTTTGTATATGCAAATCGAGATGGATATTAGATAATGAATGTGACATTAAGACTAATGCGGATCTAAACGTAGATGTTATTAATTAGTAGATGTTATTTAATAAAAAAACATTCATTTAGAGTAGAAAGTAATTAGAGTAGTCCCAAATGAATGAATGTTTCTCTAATAATCACCATGTGTTTGCGAGCATATCAGGGAGAACTGGGGAGAGTTCTTTCTTTCTGAGTGTGTTTTTATGTTATTTGTGAACTCTCCACTAAAAAACTTTATCTATGTTATTTTCAAAGTTATTGAAAGCGGGTGCAGCAGCATCCCTTGTATTGACATGTGCAGGAGTGAACGCACAGTCGTGGACATCTAATTCAACTTATGGTTTGTACGTTAATCAGTTGAAGGGAACAAAAGGTAACGTTGCAATCGGTGTAGCAGCATCATCAAGCTATCAGGGCAACAGACTTACAATCAAGGCAGACTCTGCGAAGAACGGTCTAAGAATCTACGATTACAAAGGCAACACAAGATTGCTACAAGGATCAAACGGAGGTTTGACAGTTGGTTCTCCATCTACTGCACCTGCTAATGGACTTTACGTTGCTGGAGCAAGTAATCTAAGAAGCACATTGTATGTCTATGGCACATCGACACTTAATGGTGCTGCCACATTAAACAGCAGTTTGAAAGTTGCAGGAGCAACTACATTAGCAGGAACAACAACAGGTTCACTAACAGCTAGCTCGTTGACATCAAACGGTGCTGCTGTAATGAAAGGTTCATTGACTGTAAGTGGAAAGACAAACATGCCTGGAGGATTGAGTGTTACAGGAACTTCTTCTTTATCAACGACTACAATTTCTGCACTAACAGTTAATTCATTCAAAGCTCAGAACGCATCTACATTCAATGGTGCAGCAACATTCGCCAACTCAGCCACATTCAACGGTTCTGCAACATTCAACAAAAGTTTTGTTGGAAAAGGAACATCGAACGAGTTCTACAACGGTTTGACAATTAACACAGGAACAACAATCTACAACTCTATCCGCTTAAAAGTAGATAATGGATGGGCTCAGATTTCCGCTTACGGATATAACAACTATGATCCAATGGCATTCTTGGCTCAGAAGTATAACTTCAAGAACGGAAACGTTGGTATCGGCGTAGAGAATCCACAGGCTAAACTTCACGTTGCAGGAAAAATCCTTTGTACAGGAGAGATCGAGGTTGCAGATTTGAATTCAAATTCAATCAAGGTTAACTCATTGAACGCAAAGGACATCCAGATGGATATGCACGGAGCTGCCGACTACGTATTTGATGAGAACTACGATTTGAAGTCTCTTTCAGAGGTTGAGAGCTACGTTAACGAGCACAAGCACCTTCCTGGTATGCCATCAGCAGCAGAGATGGACGCTAACGGTGTAAGCGTATCTAAGATGAGCAACCTTCTTTTGGAGAAGGTAGAGGAGTTGACTCTACACATGATCAAGCTTGAGAAGGAGAATGCAGCATTGAAGGCAAGAGTTCAGGAATTGGAGAAATAATTAAGAGATATGAAAAGATTATTATTAGGTGTTTTCATATTTCTCGTTGGGGCGACGTTTGCTCAAGACAAACGACTATCGTTTTCCAACGGATATGTGAATTCCGGAAAATTCAAGGTGACTAAATCGGTCACTGAAGGAGATTCGTACATCGACGTCACCTACAACTTCACTGGCGCATACATGTACAATCAGGTTGAGAATGGAAAGACTTACACAAGAATTGAAATGCCAGACGCACGAGTTCTTGACATCAAGGGAGAGCCTGCAGTGCCATATTACAATGATCTGTTGGCAATCACTTCAGAAAAGAATGTATCGGTTTCTATTGTAAAGTCAAGCTACAAGGAATATAGTGTTTCTAACACAGTATTGCCATCTTTGGGTAATTTCACAGAAGCCAGTAAAGCACCCAAACTTAGCGAGTCAAAACTATATTCTGTGAACAGTCTATACCCATCAGCGATCGCAAAAATTGAAAATGTAAATTCGTTTAAGACTGTTCCTTTTGCATCAGTTTCGGTATATCCTGTAAGAGTAAATCCTGTGACAAACAAAGTCAGATGCTATTCATCCATCACATACCGTTTGTCTTATAAATCTGCAGATGTCAGCAAATCATTAAAATCATCCTTAAATTCTTTAGCTCCATTACGTGAAGTCATATCTAACCCTAAAACTTTGGATGCGTTTGGAGAATCAGATTCTAATTTAAGAGCGACAACATCTGCTTATGATTATGTCATAGTCACAACACCAACTTACGCAGAAGCCGCAAAGAAGATGAGTGATTGGAAAACTATGTGTGGATATCGTTGTACAACAATAGTCAACACATGGGCTGAAAGTGATACGACAAGAATCAAATCGATATTACGCAATATTTACGCATCTCATATTCCTGATTACTTGCTTATCATTGGAGATCATCAGGATGTACCTGCCACATATATGACAGTAAAACACGACAGAACCGATTCTTATAAAGTTGTAAAATTCTATTCTGACAATGCATACGCTTGTGCGAATGACAGAGACTACATCGAGGATGTAGCTAAGGGAAGAATTTCTGTAAGTTCACTCTCTGAAGCCAATTCAATTGTCAACAAGATCATCAACTACGAAAAGAATCCGACAACAGATGCTTCTTTTTATAACAAGATATTGTCTCTTGCATATTTTCAAGACGATAAGGACGATAACACCAACACTTATGATGGCAAGGAGGACAGATGGTTTGTTGAGACAGCGGAATACATAAAGAAAGATTTGGAATCTAGAAGTTATACTGTCGACAGATTCTATACAAAGGATTATGCGGATGGAGTTTGTCCAGCGAAAATGAACAATGGAACATCTATTCCATCGGAGTTGTTGAATTGTTCTTCCAATTGGAACAGGGATATTTCAAATTTAATTAATGCTGTCAACAATGGACGTTCTATTGTCTATTATCGCGGACATGGAAGTTTCTCTGGATTGGGAAGCGTTGGTTTCAACAAAGATCAAGCTCAAAACCTAAGAAACTCCAATAAATATCCTGTTTTTTTCAACTTCACTTGTCTAACAGGAACATTTGCTGAACATGCAAAGACAAACCCTTGTTTCTCTGAATATCTACTTCGCATGAACAATGCGGGTGCGGTTGGAGTATCAGGTAATTCTGCCGTAGGTTGGAGTCCTACTACTGAGTCTCTTGCAAAAGGAGTTTTCTCTTCAATTTACAACGATAAAATCAGTTCTGTAGGAGACGCTTTAACTCGTGGTTTGTTGATAATGGGATCTAGCTCTACATACCACGAACATATGCACAAAGTGACTCACTATTTTGGTGACCCAAGCATGGAAATCTGGACAGATGTTCCTACTTGCTTCTTTCCTACAATCACAAAAGAAGGCTCAAACATCAGAGTGAAGACTGGCGGTGTGAGCGGTTGTAAGGTGACTATCTGCAGAATCAGCGATATGACAATTCTAAGCACAAAAACAATGTCTGGATCAGAAGAGCTTTTCAATGTAGGAAACGCTCCTTGCTATGTGACTATCACAAAGCATAACTACATTCCTTACGTTGGAGTTGCAAGAGACTTGTATTTGCAGAATATGAGCTTCACTGAAGACAGAACTATCCACGGTGTCAATGTTACTGCAGGTAAGAATGTGACTTCTGATTTGACTCAGGGTAATGTTTACGTGAAGAAAGGAAAGACTACTTTGCTTGCCACTTCTTCATTGAAACTAAAGACTGGTTTCATCGTAAAAAGCGGAGCCAAGTTCGTTGGAAAAAAGCAG
>OCTW013370845.1_pt1 | contig 18513 bp, 15 predicted proteins | sample 1539671 | NCBI WGS metagenome assembly OCTW01 (sample SAMN02144230, study PRJEB22623) | gut metagenome | biome: sheep rumen | host: Ovis aries | place: New Zealand
TAATCACGTCTGTAGTGGCAAGTCTATCGCCAGATGGAGAAGTGAACTGCAAAATTAGTCAGCATCACTATTAGTTGCGGATTTTAGGCTTTCTACTTTTTCTACTCAAAACCATATTTTAGAAGTCGCAAAATGGGTCATGCGGCAATGTAAACAACAAGTTTCAATTTATAAGTAATATATAATAATATTAATATATAATATATATATTATATATTAATATTAAGCTAAACGTTCAACTCTTTTCGTGGATTTTATTTTTTCATTTTGAGTAGAAAAAGTAGAAAGTAGATTAGGTAGATTCATGAAGATTTACGTTCTATGTGTTTTAACGTCAATCGTCGTAAATCGCTCATTAATCTGTTGCGCGTCATTCAAGCCAGATTCATGAAGATTTACGTTCTATGCCCGGGGGCTAACACACCTTTCTGTCATCTATCGCACCTTCGGTGCTTTTCCCCAGACACTAATAAAAAAAACAGCTTTTTCTTTTGGTTTTTTGCTCTTTTTTTGTACCTTTGATGCCAATAAAACGTACCGCTGATGAAATGGATTATTTCTTTTCTGGCCCTCTGTCTGCTGTCGCCTTGCCGGGGTGCAATGGCCGATAAGCTTGTGAGTCATGTCAACCCCGCTATGGGAACGGGAGGCCATGGACATGTGTTCATGGGCGCCAATGTGCCGTTTGGATTCGTGCAGGTTGGCCCTGTGGAGCATACACGGGGATGGGACTGGTGTTCGGGCTATCATCACAGCGACTCGGTGCTGCTGGGCTTTGCCCACACACATCTGAGTGGTACGGGGTGTGGCGACCTGGGCGATGTGAGACTGCTGCCGGTTGTCGACCGCAGCATACGGGAGGTGGTATTCAGTCATGACGACGAGACCTGCCGGCCGGGCTACTATGCCATTCGCCTGCATCAGCAAGGCACGGACATCAAGGCAGAGATGACGGCAACGGAACGCGCCGCCTTCCATCGATATTCATTCCATCCCATACGACCAAACGATCCTGCACGTGTACTGATTGATTTGGAATGGGGCACAGGATGGGACCGCGTCACCGACTGTCGTCTCACGCAGACGTCTCCGCAGCGGCTGGAGGGATGGCGCTTCTCCAAGGGATGGGCGGACAACCAGAAACTGTTCTTCGTCATTAAGACCTCGCGACCCGTCTCGATGGAACAGCTCGCCGGTGATTCGCTGGCCATCGTGAGCTGTCAGCTACCCGATGGTGAACCGCTGCTGCTGAAAGTGGGCTTGTCGGCAGTGAGCACGGAAAACGCAAGGATGAACCTGATGGCCGAGATGGAGGGATGGGACTTCGACGACGTATGCCGGAAAGCGGAAGAGAAATGGGAGCGACAGCTGTCGAAGATTGTGATCGACACCGACAATGAGGAGCAGAAGCGGGTGTTCTACACTTGTCTCTACCACACCATGGTGGCACCGTCGGTTTTCTGCGATGTCAATGGCGATTATCGTGGCTCTGATGGTCTTGTGCATCACAACGGCATGGGTAATCTGACGACCTTCTCGCTCTGGGATACCTACCGCGCGTGGCATCCGTTGGCAACGCTTATCCACGGTGATATGCAGAAAGACATCGCCACGACCATGCTGCGCATCTATCAGGAACAAGGTACGCTACCCGTGTGGCACCTGATGGGGTGCGAAACGAACTGCATGGTGGGTTGTCCAGCTTCCATCGTACTGGCCGACTTGATGCTGAAGGGATTCGACGTAGGCAACAGGCAGCTGGCCATAGAGGCAATGCGGCGGTCGGTGGGCAGCCACAAGCAGGCGCATCGATTGCTCATGCAGAACGGTTACATTCCCTTTGACCTTGATAACGAGAACGAGACCGTTGGCAAGGGGCTGGAGTATGCAATAGCCTATGGATGTGCCGCCAAGGTGACAGGTGACTCCATGCTGATGAGGCTGGGACAGTCGTACAAGACGTATTTTGACCAGAAGACGCATTTCATGCGCGCCATTTCGACGAAGCAGGACTTCCGGACACCCTTCGACCCATTTGCGGCAGAGCTGAATGGCATAAAGGACTACACGGAAGGTAACGCCTGGCAATACGTATGGCTGGTGCCTCATGACGTGAAGGGACTCATCGGTCTGTTCGGATCGGAACAGGCTTTCGTCAACAAACTGGACTCGCTGTTCGTTGTTGAGGGCGACCTCGGGAAAGACGCACCGCCAGACATTACGGGTCTGATAGGGCAGTATGCACACGGCAATGAGCCCAGCCACCACATACCTTATCTATACAACTATGTAGGGCAGCCGTGGAAGACTGCCGAGCGTGTGCGCGAAATCATGCTTACGATGTACCACGACACCGTGGACGGACTTTGCGGCAACGAGGACGTAGGTCAGATGTCTGCATGGTATGTGCTCTCGGCATTGGGATTCTATCAGGTAGACCCTGCAGGCGGACGCTACATCTTTGGGTCGCCGTTGTTCAATGAAGCAAAGGTTCAAATGGGAGAAGGTAAGACGTTTACCGTCAGGGCTTTAAACAACAATAAAAACAACATCTACATACAGTCGGCAAGGCTCAATGGACGGAGATACACCCGGTCGTATATTGACTTTAAAGACATTGTTGCCGGTGGTGTGCTCGAACTCGTCATGTGCGACCAGCCATCGCGCTTTGGAACGAAGAAAGGAGACCGCCCATGAGAAAGACCATGCTGCTGACAATGCTCGTGCTGTTGGCCATCGCAGCCAATGGAGAAGAAGTGACAGACAAACTCACCACGCAACGGCCGCCCGTTGAACAGCGTTTGTTTCGCTCGGAAGTCATCGAGAAGAAGATAAGGGAGGTGAAGACGCAGCTGAAGGACTATCCTTACCTGGCATGGATGTTTGAGAACTGTTTCCCGAACACCCTCGACACCACCGTGCACTATCGCAGACTGGAAAACGGTGACGATGATACATTTGTCTATACCGGTGACATCCATGCCATGTGGTTGCGCGACTCATGTGCTCAGGTGTGGCCCTATGTGGTATTTGCCAGTCAGGACCCAAAGCTGAAAGCGCTCATTCGGGGCGTCATCCTACGGCAGCTCAAGTGCATCAACCTCGACCCCTATGCCAATGCCTTCAACGACGGACCAACAGGGAGCGAGTGGGAGAGTGACTATACGCTGATGAAGCCCGAACTACATGAGAGGAAGTATGAGATAGACTCGTTGTGCTATCCCTTACGCCTTGCCTGGCACTATTGGCAAGTGACCGGTGACGGTTCTTTCATGCAGACACAGGCATGGGCCGATGCCGTTTCGAACATCATTGCCACCTTCCGCGAACAGCAGCGTTACGGGGGACGTGGCAGCTATCGTTTCATGAGAAAGACAGAACGTGCACTCGATACGGTTCAGAACGATGGCTATGGCCATCCCGTGAAGCCCTGTGGGTTGATAGCGTCGATGTTCCGGCCTTCCGACGATGCCTGTACCTTTCCTTTTCTGATTCCTTCCAACTTGTTTGCTGTCAGCGTCTTGCGGAAAGTTGCTGTTATGGACGCTCGCTTTGCAGCTCAGTGCAAAGACTTGGCCGACGAGGTGGAGGCGGCTGTCAAGGAATATGGCATTGTCAGGCACCCTAAGTATGGCAATATCTATGCTTATGAGGTGGACGGCTTCGGCAACCAGCTCATGATGGACGACGCCAACATTCCCAGTCTGCTGGCGTTGCCATACATCACCGACGTCGGCATCACCGACAGCATCTACCAGAACACAAGGCGATTCGTGCTGAGCGAAGACAATCCCTACTTTTTTAAGGGCCTCTCGGCAGAAGGAATAGGTGGTCCTCACATCGGTCCAGACTATATATGGCCGATGAGCATCGTGATGAGGGCTATGACGTCTAGCGATGACGATGAGATTGCGAGTTGCCTAAGGTGGCTCCAGCAAACAGACGCTGGGACAGGATTCATGCACGAGAGTTTCCACAAGGACAATCCCGGGAAGTTTACCAGGAAGTGGTTTGCGTGGGCAAATACCCTGTTTGGAGAGCTCATGCTGAAGGTCTTAGACGAACATCAACAATTATTAAAAAAATAGCATTATGGAAAAACTAGTAATCAATTCTTACGATGAGTTTGCCGCTCATCTGGGCGAACAGCTTGGATGCTCAGAATGGCTCCAAGTTGACCAGGAACGTATCAACATGTTTGCCGACGCAACGCTTGACCATCAATGGATACACGTGGACGTGGAGCGTGCAAAGCAGGAGAGTCAGTATAAGAGCACCATCGCTCATGGCTATCTGACCCTTTCGCTGCTGCCCTACATGTGGGACCAGATCATTGAGGTGAGAAACATCAAGATGCTGGTGAACTATGGCATGGATAAGATGAGATTTGGACAGCCAGTGATTACTGGAAGCCGCATCCGTCTTGTTACCAAGCTTCACAACATTGCCAACCTGCGTGGAATATGCCGTGCAGAGATTGCCTTCAAGATTGAAATAGAAGGTCAGCGAAAACCGGCACTTGAAGGCATCGCGTCGTTCCTCTATTATTTCGTTTAGGAGAATGTGAGTCGTCAAGAAAAATAAATATTGTTGTCCGTTAAAAACATCACACTTTATCTCCTACGCTCTTATCCATCAGTGTTTCGGACAAAAGCAGAATATGGGGTTTGTCAAAGTCTCGAAGAGACGAAAGAACATAGACGGGGGTGTTAACCCCCGGGTAATGATGCGACAACAAAGAAAGCCCCGAAGGGGCGACAGAGGCTTAAAGAACTGATACAGAACAACTAACACGTTCTGTCGCCCTTTCAGGGCTGAAAAACTTTGGCTGATGACAGTCCAGAGGCTAGCACCCATGTCTATCATCTATCGCACCTTCGGTGCCTTTCCCTGACACTAATAAAAAAGAGCCTCTGCTCATATCTGCAAAGGCTCTCTTTTTCATTTCGTCTCGATTTCTTCTCTCATGTCAATGACTTGTTTCTTGCTGTCATAAAACTCATATTGCAAGAATCCCATTTTCTGTGAGGGAATGATGTGTACTCCAAATCCATATCGCAGCTGCCATCTGCGTTTCAGGGAAACGAAACCCTGATTGATGTATGCTGCCACATAGGGGTGTACATGGAGATAGAAGGTCTTAATGCCTATCTTGCATACAAGATTGTGAATCTTTCGCTCGAGTTGTTCTGTAAACAGGATTGACGACTTGATTTTTCCTGAGCCGAAGCAGGTGGGGCATTCTTCGTCTACATTGACATCCATTGCGGGACGCACACGTTGGCGTGTGATCTGCATTAGTCCGAACTTGCTGAGCGGCAGGATATTGTGCCTTGCCCTGTCTTTCTGCATGTTCTTGCACATGCGCTCGTAGAGCAGCTGGCGGTCTTCGGCAAGGTTCATGTCGATGAAGTCGACGATGATGATTCCACCCATATCGCGCAGCCTCAGCTGGCGTGCCAGTTCGTCGGCAGCACCGAGGTTCACCTCGAGTGCATTCCCTTCTTGTCCTTTTTCTGCTTTGGTCCTGGTACCACTGTTGACATCAACGACGTGCATGGCTTCAGTGTGCTCGATGATGAGATAAGCACCATGCTTATAGTTCACCGTTTTGCCAAAACTCGACTTGATCTGCCTTGTGACGTTGAAGTTGTCAAAGATAGGTACGTTGCCTGTGTAGAGCTTAACGATACCAGCCTTTTCAGGGGCTATCAGCGTCACGTAGTCTTTTACCTCATGGAAGACGGATTCGTCGTTCACATAGATGTTTTCGTACGAGGGATTGAAGAGGTCTCTGAGCAATGCAACAACGCGGCTTTCCTCTTCATACACAAGCTGTGGTCTCTTTGTTGTCTTCTGTACTTTCGCGATGGCCTCCTCCCAACGCTTCAGTAATATCTTCAGTTCGGTATCGAGTTCGGCCACTCTCTTGCCTTCGGCCACTGTTCTTACGATGACGCCGAAGTTCTTTGGCTTGATACTCTGAATGAGCTGCTTGAGTCGTGCCCGTTCCTCGCCACTCTTTATCTTTGACGATACAGAGACCTTGTCTCCAAATGGTACTAAAACCAGATATCTTCCAGCGAAACTAAGTTCTGCTGTGAGTCGTGGACCTTTGGTGTTGATGGGCTCCTTGACGATTTGCACCAGCACCTCCTGGTCTTTCTGAAGGGTGTTTGCCACCGAACCGTCTTTTTTCAGGTCGGGTAGCTTCTGTGCTTTAGCAAACGGGAAGAGCTTCTTCCTGTCGCTTGCAACCTGTTTGAGATACTTCTCGTATGAGCTGAATTGATTTCCTAAATCAAGATAATGCAGAAAGGCATCACGCTGGGAGCCAACATCAACGAAACTGGCATTAAGTCCTGCCATGATTTTCTTGACTTTGGCAACATAGATGTTTCCAACGGAGAACGAAGCCGAACGCGGCTCTGTCTGGTATTCAACAAGGTTTTTGTCTTCCAGCAGGGCAATCGAAATCTCGTTCTGTTGGACATCAATTACTACTTCGCTGGTCATTCTGCTGTTTCTTGTTTATCATAAGAGCAAGTAAAACTACTTGCTCTTATGACGATTCTTTCTCAGTCTCTTCTTACGCTTGTGAGTTGCCATCTTGTGGCCCTTTTTCTTTTTTCCGTTTGGCATAATAAAAAATTTTTATGATTGAAAAACTATTGTTTAAACACTCTATTCCTCGCCCTTCATCTGTGCAACGAAACTCTTTGCGGGCTTAAAGCTCGGGAAGTCGTGAGCTGCAATCACTATGGTCGTGTTCTTCGAGATGTTGCGTGCTGTCTTTTCTGCACGATGCTTCACGACAAAGCTTCCAAAGCCGCGAAGGTAGACATTGTCTTTCTTCTCAAGAAGGCATGTCTTCACGCTTTCCATAAATGCTTCAACAATCGTGCTGGCTTCCTTACGTGGTACACCAGTACGATTAACGATATCTTCAATGATGTCTGCTTTTGTCATCTTTTTTCCTTTAATTCGTTCTTATTCTTCTGATTTCGAGTTGCAAAGGTACAAGTTTTTCGTGGCATGACGAAATTTATTTTGCTTTTTTTGCAAAAATAGTTGGTTTTTCCTGTGCGGTTGGCTTAGTATGCACGAAGAAATGCACGTAAATAGCAGATAATAAAGAAAATATAGCGAGAAAAAGAGACGAACACAACATAAAAAATGACCCCATAAGAATGTGTTTCCTTATGGGGTCGTATCACTGTTGATGTTGTTTCTCAACTCTCGTATTGCTTAAGGGCTTGTGCCAGCTGGTCAGGACAGCTTGTGTTTTTATAACCACAGCGAATGCCTTCAAGCTTGGACTTCACGTCTTCAACTTTCATGCCCTTGACGAGTTGACCTATTCCTTGCAGATTGCCATTGCATCCACCGATAAAAGAAACGTTCTGGATGCGTCCTTCATCGTCGATGTCAATGTCTATTTGGCGCGAACAGGTGCCTGATGTCTGGAAGGTGATATGTTTCATTCGCCTTCTTCGGGTTTCATGTTTGTGTAAACGGTCTGCACGTCGTCGAAATCCTCGAGCTTCTCCACCATCTTGTCGATGGTCTCACGCTGTTCGGGAGTCACGTCCTTCAGGTCGTTGGGAATGCGGGTAAACTCAGCACCGGTCACCTCAAATCCGTTTTCTTCGAGATGCTTCTGAATGGCACCGAAACTCTGCGGGTCGCCATAGATGGTGATGCTGTTTTCTTCTTCATCCTCGTCGAATTCATCTTCAACGCCATAGTCAATCAAGTCGAGAATCATTTCGTCCATGTCCAGGTCTTCCTTCTTCTTGAAGGTAAACACTGCCTTGTGGTCGAAAAGGAATGCCAGACTGCCCTGCGTACCGAGGTTTCCGTTGAACTTGTTGAACACCGAGCGCACGTCGCCGACAGTACGTGTGGTGTTGTCGGTCAGTGTCTCTACAAAGATGGCGATGCCATGAGGGCCATAGCCTTCGTAGTTCACTTCCTTGTAGTCGCTGGTGTCTTTTCCCATTGCATTCTTGATGGCACGCTCGATGTTGTCCTTCGGCATGTTCTCACGCTTGGCGTTGGCGATGATTGCACGCAAGCCAGGGTTCATGTCAGGATCAGGACCGCCAGACTTAACGGCGATGGCTATCTGCTTACCAATCTTCGTGAAGGTCTTGGCCATATGGCCCCATCTCTTTAGTTTCGCAGCTTTGCGATATTCAAATGCTCTTCCCATTGTTATTCTTGTTTTTCGTTATTACGTTATTTCTTTCTTTATCTCAGTTCCGCATTGAGCTGCTTCTTCAGATTAGCGATAATCTTCTGCATGATGGCGTCTATCTGCTTGTCGTTCAGCGTCTTCTGCTCATCCTGAAGAATGAAGTTGACAGCATAGCTCTTCTTTCCAGCCGGAAGGTTCTTGCCCTCGTAGACATCGAAGAGTTCCACCTTCTTCAGAAGTTTTTTCTCGCTCTGATAGGCTATCTGCTCAATGCTTGCAAATTCTGTGTTCTTGTCAATGAGCAAAGCCAGGTCGCGGCTTACTGCCGGATATTTGCTGATTTCAGTATAGGAAACATGGTTCTTTCTGACGGATTTCATCAGTAATGTCCAGTTGAGGTCAGCATAATAGACATCGTTGTCGATGCCCTGTTGCTTCAAGGTCTTCTTGTTCACGATGCCCAGTTCTCCCAAAAGCTTGCCGCCTCGGTTTTCAATGACCATCGATTTACTGAACAATTTGTTGGCGCCTTCTTTGAAAACGATACTTCCAAAGGGCAGGCCTATACGGCGAAGGATGTTCAGCACATAAGCCTTCAATTCAAAGAACGACGATTGCTCGTCTGCATGTGCCCATGAACCTACGACGCGCTTGCCTGTTACCCAAAGACCAAGATGGTTTTCCTCCTTGTAAGCATTCATCGGGTTTTCCGAGTCGGCTTTTTCAGGAGAGTAGTAATAGGTGTTGCCGAATTCAAAGAATCTCAGGTTGGGATTCTTTCTGTTCGCATTGTGGGCAATGCTCTCCAAACCACCAAACAGAAGCGTCTGACGCATCACATTCAGATCAGAAGACAGCGGATTCATGATTCTGACAAGCTGTTCGTTGTCCTCGTAATAAGCTGACTTGGTGAGAGAATTGTTCAGTATCTCGTTGAAGCCACAACCCACGAGCTGTTCACTGACGAGATCAGACAGCTGATGCTTTGTGTCCTCTTCTCCCTTGATGACAAGTGATGACTTCAGCTGAGTAGGAATCTCAACGTTGTTATATCCGTAAACACGCAGAATGTCTTCAACGACATCGCAAGGACGCTGAACGTCGACGCGATAGGCGGGAACAACAATCTGAAGACCCTCATTGTCCTCTTTCTCAATCTTCATCTCCAGTGACTCAACAATGCTCTTGATGGTTTCCACTGGAATCTCCTTTCCTATGAGTTGATGAACATAGCTGTACTTTAGGTCAACATTGAAATTGGGCATCGGGGTGGGGTAGACATCCTTTATCTGCATGCTCACCTTTCCACCTGCGAGTTGCTGGCAGAGCATGGCTGCTTGTTTCAGGGCATAGATCGTTCCATTGGGGTCTATGCCGCGTTCGAAGCGGAAGCTGGCATCGGTACTCAGACCATGGCGACGCGCACTCTTTCTGATCCATGTGGGATGGAAATAGGCACTCTCCAGCACAACGTGCTTGGTTGTTTCGTATGTACCAGAACCCTTGCCACCGAATACACCGGCTATGCACATGGGCTCTTCTGCATTGCAGATAGCGAGGTCGCGCTCAGAGAGTTTGTGTTCTTCGCCATCCAACGTAACGAAAGGCGTACCCTCAGGCATGGTCTTCACGACAATCTTGTTGCCTTTCACCATCTCTGCGTCGAAGCAATGGAGAGGCTGGCCGTATGCCATCATCACATAGTTCGTGATGTCAACGATGTTGTTGATGGGACGTAGGCCAATGGTTGTCAGTCTGTTCTTCAGCCATTCAGGGCTCTCCTTCACTTCACAATCCATGATGCTAACGCAGGCGTAGCGTTTGCAAGCCTCTTCGTTTTCAATGACAACGTCAATGGGGAGATTCTCGTTGTCAACCGTAAAACCGTCACACGAAGGACGGTGCAGCGCTGTCTGGTAGCCGTTTTGTTTGAGCCACGCATACAGATCGCGTGCAACACCCCAGTGAGACAAAGCGTCAGCACGGTTGGCGGTGATGTCTATCTCAATCAGCCAGTCGCTTTCCAGATGATAGTATTCTGCTGCAGGCTGTCCAACAGGTGCATCGTCGGGAAGTACGATGATGCCATCGTGGCTTGTGCCAATTCCAATTTCATCCTCAGCACAGATCATACCGCACGATTCCACTCCACGAAGCTTCGATTTCTTTATTTGGAACTCCTTGTCGCCGTCATAAAGCGTGCATCCTAAATCTGCCACTATGACCTTCTGGCCGGCGGCAACATTAGGAGCACCACACACTATCTGTGAGGGGCTTTCATGACCAAGATCTACTGTCGTCACGTGTAAGTGATCGCTGTTCGGATGCATCTCACATGTAAGAACCTTTCCTACATACAGCCCTTTCAATCCTCCGCGGATTGACTGTACTTCTTCGAGCGCGTCAACTTCCAGACCTTCCGACGTGAGTGCGTCGCACACCTCCTGGGGTGTGAGGTCGAAGTCAACATATTCTTTTAACCATTTATAGCTAATATTCATTGCAATGAGTTTTTATCTTTTTAAAACGGCTGCAAAATTACGAAAAAAACAGCAGATACACAAAAACCTGTCGTCTTTTTTTCATACCTGCGCCATCAGTACATCATGTCGATGTCGTCTGAAACCATCTGAGTGTCAGTCAAGCTGTGATGCAACGAACGATGACAGTTGCTGTCCTCGCAAGCCTGCTTGAAGTAGATGACCATTGCTGTCGAGCACCATTGTGAAAGGAATGGACTGGATTCCAAACATAACGGCGGCAGCATTTTCCCATCCCTTCAGGTCAGACACCTGTTGCCACTTCATGTCCATCTTCTCGACGGCAGTCTTCCATGCCTGTTCGTCTTCGTCGAGCGAGACGCCAAGTATGCCAAGACCTTTGTCCTTGTAGTTTTTGTAGAGTTCAACCACATGGGGCATTTCTGCACGACAAGGACCACACCAGCTTGCCCAGAAGTCAATGACGGTTATCTTGTTGCTCTTGACAAATGCCAGGGCAGAAACAGGTTTCCCGTTCATGTCGTTCAAGGTGAAATCGGGCATCACTCTTTCGTCAGCATCCGTTGCCTGCTGGTTCTGTACCGTTGTTTCAGGTTCAGATTTCACGTTCGTGTTTCGTTCAGACTTGCAACCAGCTAACGCAAATGCGGCAAGTACAACAATGGCAGGTATAATCTTCCGCATAAGGCCGCTATACGATATATTGGTCGCTGATGCTCTTGTTCTCAAGCACTCTGCGAATGGTTTCGGCAAACATGTCGGCTACGCAGATCTGCTTTACCTTTGAACATCTCTGAGTGTATGGAATGGAATCTGTAAACACGATTTCCTCAAGTGCAGAGTCTTGCACCCGTTCGTTGGCAGGACCACTCATCACACAGTGGCTGGCACATGCGCGTACGCTCTTGGCTCCGGCTTCCTTCATGATGTCGGCAGCTTTCGTAATGGTTCCAGCAGTGTCCACCATGTCGTCAATGATGACCACGTTCTTTCCTCGTACATCGCCGATAATCTGCATTGTTGCCACCACGTTGGCGCGCGAACGCGTCTTGTTGCACAGTACCAATGGCACTCCCAGGTATTTTGCATAGGTATTGGCTCTCTTAGAACCGCCTACATCGGGAGAAGCGATGACCATGTCTTCGAGATGGAGGCTCTGCAGGTAGGGCAGAAGTACACCTGAGGCATACAGATGATCAACAGGTACGTCAAAGAATCCCTGTATCTGATCGGCATGCAGGTCCATCGTTATGACACGGTCCACGCCAGTCACGCTAAGCAAGTCTGCCACCAGCTTGGCACCAATGCTCACGCGTGGTCGGTCTTTCCTGTCCTGACGAGCCCAACCGAAATAGGGAATGACGGCGTTGATGCTCTTGGCCGATGCTCGCTTAGCCGCGTCGATCATCAGCAACAGTTCCATCAGATTGTCGGAGTTGGGGAAAGTGCTCTGCACAAGGAACACGTCACGTCCACGAATAGACTCTTCGTAGGAAACAGCAAATTCACCATCGGAAAACCTTGTGAACTGCAAGTTTCCAAGCGGACATCCAAGACTCTGGCAGATTTTCTCGGCAAGATACTTAGTGGCTGTGCCCGAGAATACCATAAAGGAATTTGAATCAATCATGATTTCTTTTTGCTATATATTATATATAATGTATACGATTTCAGCAGATGAGTGTCGAGAGCATTTCTTATTCAATTGCCTTCCTGAGTTTTTCAAAGTGGTTCACCAGATTGCGATAATCCTGCTGGTTGTGTATGTCGAACCGGTTCCACAAATCGCCACAGATGACGACTCCGCCAAATCTCAGGTCCTTGGCAACCCGCACATTCTCAAGGTTCATTCCTCCGAGGGCATAGACATGCCTGTCTATCAGACCGCGGCGTGAAGCTTCGCGCAGGTCTTCATGGTTGAACGTCTGGTCGGCATCAGGCTCGCTCTGGCTGTGGAAGATGTATTTCAGCATGACATATTCCGATTTCTTCTTCGCAGCCTTCAACAGGTCGAGGTTCATACATGTGCGTGTGAACTTTCCCTTGTAGCCGTCTGGCAGCGGTTCGTCGGCAGCGTCGATATGAATGCCAGCCAGACCATATTCTTTCTTCAGATAGTAATGGTCGTGAACGTAGATTCTGCGATAGTAATCGTCGGGCAGGAGCGTGAGAAGACGCTCCGCATAGACAGGTGCAGAACCTGGTTTGTAGAGATGCAGGTCATCGAGCCCTTCTTCGAAGAGCGTGGCCAGTATCTTGTCTTCCTCCACAAAGAATGTGGGCTTGGTCATTAAAACGAGTTTCATTCGTCTTCCTGTTTTGCGATGCAAATTTATTAAATTTTGTCGAAACACACAATTTAAAGACTATAAAAATTTATTTTTCTTAGTTTAAATTGCGCAATATCCATTTTTCTTCGTATCTTTGCGCATCATTATCTATAAAAACGATAAACGTATGGATCAGACAAACAATCATCTTGTGATTATGGCGGGAGGTGTAGGAAGCCGTTTTTGGCCGATGAGCACTACCGAGCGCCCCAAGCAGTTCATCGACGTCCTTGGCGTTGGCCGCAGTTTACTCCAGCTGACGTTCGACCGGTTCAAGGATATTGTTCCTCCCCAGAATGTATGGGTGGTTACCAATCAGAAGTATGCCGCCATCGTGAAAGAACAGCTGCCGGAGATGCCTTCGCAACAGATTCTCTGCGAGCCCTGCCGTCGCAATACGGCTCCATGCATCTGTTATGTAAGCTGGAGAATCAAGTCACAGTCGCCCCATGCCAACATCGTTGTCACCCCCAGCGACCATATCGTTGCCGACACAGCAGAGTTCCGTCGCGTGGTCAGGCAGTGCATGGTCTTTACAAGTGAGACCGACGCCATCGTCACCCTCGGCATGAAACCAACGCGTCCTGAAACAGGCTATGGCTATATACAGGCTGACCTGTCGATGAACAGCTCGCGCAACAAGGAGATATTCCGTGTGGACCGATTCCGCGAAAAGCCTGATCTTGCGACGGCTCAGGAATACATTCGCGACAAGAGCTTCTTCTGGAATGCAGGCATCTTCATCTGGAGCGTCAGCACCATTGTCAATGCCTTCCGCGTGTATCAGCCAGCCATGAGCAACATCTTTGAGAAAATGCTGCCCATCTATGGAACGGAGCGTGAGCAGGAGGAAATCAACCGCCGTTTCCCCGAGTGTGAAAGCATCTCGGTTGACTATGCCATCATGGAGAAAGCTGAGGAGATCTTTGTTTGTCCGGCCGACTTCGGATGGAGCGACCTCGGCACCTGGGGCTCTTTGCTCGCACAGACGAAGCACGACCTTTATGGCAACAGTGTGATTGGACAGGAAGTCAGTCTCTTCGACACCCACAACTGCATTGTGCACACGTTGTCTGAAAAGAAAGTGGTTGTGCAGGGACTTGATGGGTATATTGTCGCTGAGCAAGACGGCAAACTGCTCATCTGCAAACTCGAGGAAGAGCAACGCATCAGACAATTCTCTGGAGAAGACTAACCGGTCTTCTTCAGAGTTTTTGTTTCATTCATTTCCATCGTCATCATCTCTATGAAAACAAATCCTGAAAACTAATTTATAAAACAATGAAAAAGTATCCTAAGATTGGTATCCGTCCCATTATCGACGGAAGACAAGGCGGCATTCGCGAAAGCCTTGAAGAAAAGACCATGAACCTTGCCAAGGCTGTTGCCGATTTGATTTCGTCTCAACTCCGCAATGGTGATGGCAGCCCAGTGGAGTGCGTTATTGCCGACACAACGATAGGTCGTGTTGCCGAGGCCGCCGCATGTGCCGAGAAGTTTGAGAACTGCGGTGTGGGTGCCACCATCAGTGTGACGCCATGCTGGTGCTATGGCTCAGAAACAATGGACATGAACCCGCACTATCCCAAAGCCGTATGGGGATTCAATGGAACGGAGCGCCCCGGTGCCGTTTATCTGGCTGCCGTGTTGGCTGCTCATGCTCAGAAGGGTCTTCCTGCCTTTGGCATCTATGGGCACGACGTGCAGGACCTTCCCGACAACTCCATTCCGGCTGATGTCTCCGAAAAAATCCTCCGCTGGGCAAGGGCCGCACAAGCCGTGGCCACCATGCGTGGCAAGAGCTATCTTTCGGTAGGTAATGTCGCCATGGGTATTGCTGGTTCCATCGTGAATGCCGATTTCCTGCAGGAGTATCTTGGCATGCGCGCTGAGCAGGTCGACATGACCGAAGTGCTGCGGCGCATACAGCTGGGCATCTATGATAAGGAAGAATATGAAAAGGCCATCGCATGGACTCGTTCGAACTGCGTTCCCCAGGAAGGTTTCGACAAAAACCGTCCTGAGAAGACAAAGACGCGCGAGGAAAAAGACCAGGACTGGGAATTCGTGGTGAAGATGACGATGGTGATACGCGACCTCATGCACGGCAACCCTCGTCTGCTTGAGGCTGGCTATAAGGAAGAGGCCTTGGGCCATAACGCCATTGCAGGCGGGTTCCAGGGGCAGCGTCAATGGACCGACTTCCTGCCCAACGGCGACTTCTCTGAGACCATGCTCAACACGACATTCGACTGGAACGGCATACGAGAGTCCATTACCTTTGCCACCGAGAACGACTCGCTTAACGGCTTGACCATGCTTTTCGAGCATCTGCTTACGAACCGTGCTGTCATCTTCTCCGATGTTCGCACCTATTGGAGTCCTGAGGCTGTGGAACGTGTTACAGGAAAGAAGCTGACAGGTCGCGCCTCTGGTGGTATGATTCATCTCATCAATTCTGGAGCCACAACGCTCGATGGCACGGGCTATAGTACGGATGCCGATGGTAATCCCACGATGAAACACCCATGGGATATGACGCAGGCCGATGTCGATGCCTGCCTGAAAGCCACCAGTTGGTGTCCGGCCGACAGAGACTATTTCCGCGGTGGCGGCTTCTCCAGCCATTTCCTTTCTAAGGGTGGAATGCCGGTAACCATGGCCCGTCTCAATCTTGTCAAAGGTCTTGGTCCTATGCTTCAGATAGCCGAGGGATGGACCGCTGATGTAGATAGTGACGTGTTCGAGACGCTCAACATGCGCACAGACCCCACATGGCCGACCACGTGGTTCGTGCCCCGTCTTGATGAGTCAAAGGCTCCCTTCCGCGATGTCTATAGCGTGATGAACAACTGGGGAGCCAACCACGGAGCCATTGCCTACGGACATATCGGTGCCGACCTCATCACGCTGGCCTCCATGCTCCGCATTCCTGTCAGCATGCACAATGTGCCCGATGACCAGATATTCCGTCCAGCCGCATGGAATGCATTTGGCATGGACAAGGAAGGCGCCGACTATCGTGCGTGTGCCGCCTATGGCCCTGTCTATAAATAATCATCTGCTCCTCGACATCCCTCAAACGAAGGGTGTCGGGGAGTTTCATTATTCATCAATAATCATCTATTCACCTGGCGCCAGGCGCCGTTCACTGCATCTATGGAAAAAAAGAAACTTGTAGAGAAGAAGTATTTAGCCACCTTTATCATCATCACGTCGCTGTTCGCCCTCTGGGGCTTTGCCAACGACATTACCAATCCCATGGTAGCCGCTTTCCAGACCGTTATGGAACTGTCGGCAGCAAAGGCTTCCATGGTGCAGTTCGCATTCTATGGCGGCTATGCCACCATGGCGGTGCCAGCAGCGCTTTTCATCAGACGTTACAGTTACAAGAGTGGCATATTGCTTGGTCTGGCTCTCTATGCCATCGGTGCATTCCTATTTATTCCGGCCGCAGCCTATCAGGAGTTTGTCTTCTTCTGTCTGTCGCTCTATATTCTTACCTTCGGACTGGCTTTTCTGGAAACCACAGCCAATCCCTTCATCCTCTCACTGGGTGACAAGGAGACGTCCACTCGCCGTCTGAACATGGCACAGGCCTTCAATCCCATGGGTTCGCTCTGTGGCATGAGCGTTGCATCATTCATTGTGTTGCCACAGCTCATCAGCGACAAACGCGACGCAGCAGGACAGATCATCTTTCCCGCATTGTCGGCGGCAGAGAAGGCTGACATCCGCATCCATGACCTGGCCGTCATCCGCGACCCATACGTGGCCATAGGACTGGTTGTGCTGGCCATGTTCATCATCATCGCGTTGAAGAAGATGCCACGAACGCAGAGCGAGGAACAAAAGGCAGCCGGTCATGTGCACAGCTCATCGACCACCCTTCGCAACCTTGTCTCCAATTCCAACTACCGTGAAGGCGTCATCGCCCAGATGTTCTATGTGGCTGCTCAGATCATGACCTGGACCTTCATCATCCAGTATGCCGACCATCTTGGCATCAACAAGGCCACGGCACAGAAGTACAACATCGCTGCCATGAGCTTGTTCCTGTGCAGTCGTTTCATCACCACCTTCCTCATGAAGTACGTCAACTCCCGCCGTCTGCTGGCCATCTTCGCACTTGGTGCTGGTCTGGCCACGCTTGGTGCCATCACCATTGTTGGTCATGCAGGTCTCTGTTGTCTGGTTGCCGTCAGCTTCTTCATGTCGCTCATGTTCCCCACCATCTATGGAATAGCGCTCGAGAATGTTGACCCGCAAGACACAACCCTTGGTGCAGCCTTTCTTGTGATGGCGATTGTTGGCGGTGCCCTCATGCCGCCGCTTCAGGGCATGATTATCGACCTTGGAACAGTGTTCGGCCATCCAGCCGTCAACGTTTCCTTCGTGCTTCCTTTGTTGTGCTTTGCCATTGTTGGTTGCTATGGCCTGCGTAGTGTGAAACGGATGGTGCCGAAAGATAGAATGGGATTGTGAAAAGGACCGTCATGGTCACTCGCACTTTGAAGATAAGAAAAAAGCAGCAGCTTCAGTTGAGTGTGACTGAGGCTGCTGTTGTTATAGGAGGTGTTGTCGGTTTTATTGATTGGTCGCTTTTTCCTGCTCCCTCAGTCTCGCCATCTCATTTCCTACAATCTGATGGGCACGAAAGAATGCACTCAGTTCAAGCCTCAGATACTGATCTATCTCGGGTATCTCAGGAATGAAAAGAATGTTCCGTTTACAATGCACGTCCATTGTCTTTCCCTCTTCGTCAATTGTATAGACCGTCATCACAGCATTGTTCAGGTTCGCTGTGTTGATGGCTCTTCTGAGTCTGGAGGATTCATCGATGTCATATAGTTCGATTTTTCCCCAGTAGGTGTCCCATATATGTATGAAATGCCAGTCGTTCCTTGCATCAACAATAAAGTTCTCCCCTTGATAGGCGAAGAAGATTCTGTCGCTTTCTTCTTCAGACAATTCATACTGACACCCAATCTTTGTGAGTGTTTTCAAAAACAAGTCTCGTGATCCTTCTTTCTCTTCCATGTCTTCAATTGTTTTAGTTGTATTATCATTCGTTACGCACTCTTCGTCCGTTGCCTGGCTTAGGGCCGCAGCTTCTTGCGCCTTCTTTGCCTCTTTCCATTTGTCCCACTTTCCTGCCAGTCCAACGATAAGTGCACAAGCCACAATGGCACAGAATAAATAAAATGCTCCCATACTCACTTTTTTGTAGTTGCAAAGTTACATATTTTTTCAAGAAATAAAAAGATTCTCCGTGTCCTTTTGTACAAAACATGGTCTTTATTGTATGAAAGAATTCAACTTTCGCAAGCTTGCTTGCTTCAGTTTTAGAGGTGAGTGGTGAGAGGTAAGAGGTGAGAGGAATGCGGGCAAGCCCAGAATAGAAAACTAGAAAAAGGAAGCGGAAGAGGTATTCTCTTACCTCTCACCACTTACCTCTCACCTCTAAAGTGAGCAATGAGAA
>OCTW011554473.1_pt1 | contig 18497 bp, 12 predicted proteins | sample 1539671 | NCBI WGS metagenome assembly OCTW01 (sample SAMN02144230, study PRJEB22623) | gut metagenome | biome: sheep rumen | host: Ovis aries | place: New Zealand
ATAGAGCTGGAATAGAATATATTTTAGGATTAAAAATAGAAAAAAATACTTTAAAAATAAAACCAGCGATACCAAGAGAATGGAAAGAATATAATATAAGATATAAATATAAAACAACAACTTACAATATAAAGGTAAAAAATCCAAATTCTAAAAATGGTCCAGAAACAGTTATAAGAATAAATGGAATTATACAAGATAATAATGAAGTACTACTTGTAGATGATGGAAAAATATATGAAATAGAAGTTGAAATAATTTAGTTTTATGCTATAATATTAAACTAAAGGGAGCAGTTATATGGGAAATAGAGATTTAAGAGACAATATTATTCCTACTGTCTTAGAGAATTATGATGATCAAAGACAGGCTGGAAATGATAAATTTAATACTACTGATTTAATCTTTATAGAAAGTCGTGATATAGATGTTAATATGGATGACTTAGTTATGAAAAGAATTCCGTGTACTGATTATGCTAAAATGAACAATGCGTTTATATCTGGTTCATTTTCATTGGGTGGAAATAGTAATAAATCTTATAAATGGTTTAGAACTCCTTATTATAGTTATCAAGTTTTTTATTCAGGTGGATATGGGCAATCGGTTTCTAATACAAATATTGGAATTTGCCCATCTCTACATTATAAAATTCCTTGTGAAGAAGATTACTTTGAAAATGATTTTAATATATGTAAGAATAATGAAACAGGTTATTATACTTTAAATATTGGTGAATATCCAAAAAACAAAGTAAACGAAGAATTAAGTAATACTTTAGAAAAATTATATAATAATGGAGATATTAAAGAGGAAATTAAATGTACTGGAAGATGGTTTTCTAATAATGGTATTAGAGATAGAAATTATGATTATGCAGGAAAACATAGTCCAGAATTTGAATATAATGGAAAAAAATATGTACGTGTTTCGTCTATTCCTAATAGTGAAAAAACAGTATATAGTGATGGTGTTGAAGCAGGAAAGTCTGGCACTGTAAGATGGGTAAATGTAGAGCCGATTTCATTTATTATAAAAAATTGGGATGATATGCCTAAATATATTAATCCTGATGGAAATAGTAGTAAAGATTATTTTGACTTGGTTAGTGAAGATGTTATTATTTCTGGTATGAGTTTTTACCCTGACAGTTATGGTAAAAATTCAAATTTATGGCAAAATAGTACTATAAGAGGTTTTTTAAATGGAATAGATGTTAGAAATATTAAAGAAAATGGAAATCCTGATTTTTCTGCAGGTAGAGGTGGAAACTTTTCTGATGAATGTAATTTTTTAAATGAGGCATTTAATTTAGAAAGAGAGCCTATTTATGAATATAAAATTCCACAATCTGAAAGTATAATTCCTAAAGATGCATTTAATGGATGTGTTTCATTAAAAAAGCTTATACTTCATCCAAATATAAAAAAGATTGGTGAAAGAGCTTTTGATGGAATTGATTTTAAATATGTATGTTTAGATAACAATAAAAATTTTGTATTTGTTACTGAATTACCAGAAAAGAGTGAGTTGTATATAGATGTAATAGATTTACTTCAATTTTCAAAATCATTTGATAGTCTTAATTATAATTTGATTATAAAAGCTGAAGATTTTAATTCATTTACTAAATATGTTAAAGAAGTAGGCAAATCAAAGTTAAAGATTTCAAATGCTTTTGTTTTAGAAGTTATTGAAAAAGGTAATGAAAACTTATTATATGAAAATAATGAGTTTAGGTTTTTTAAAAATGAAATACAGGATATAAATGAAAAATTATGTAATTTTCCAGATGAAGAAAAAAATGATTTTTGGAAATTTGCATATAATTTAGGTTGTTTCTCAAATGAAAAGATAAAAGATAAAAATGGCAATGAGAAGCGGAACAATGGCTCAAAAAGCTTGCAGTTTTTTGGCAAGTGCCTTAAATAATGATAATTTGAAAATTGGAGTATACCATAATTTATTTGATAGTATGAAATATGCTTTAAAGCCTAGTCAAAGTTTTCTTGAATTTATTACTATGAAGGACGGAAAGAAAAATTTTGGAAATTTAGAATTACTATTAGAAATGGAAAAGAAATATCCTGGAATTTTTACAAAGGTTATGACAAGTTTTGATAAAGCAAAATTATATAAAGAAGCTTTAGATAAAGATGGAAAACCTATAACTATATCATGGGAAAATGCATTAAGAGCATTTTATTTATCAAATAAATATATAGGTATTACAGATGAAACTGAAGATATTGCTAGGGTATTTGCTGAAAGAGGAATATCACAAGAAATTTTTGATGAAGCTAAATCAATCAGAGAAAAGAATATTAAAAATGATGTGAAAGATCATATCTTAGGTGAATCTTTGAAAGAAGAAACAATATTAGAAAGTATTGAAAAATTAAGGGAGCAAATTGATGGTCAGTTGTTAGATTCGAAAAAAATAGTTGATGACCTTTATGATAAACAATTTACATATGAGTGGCTTAACAAAAATGACCCTAGAAACTTTATAATAGGTTTATATTGTACTTGTTGTGCAACAATTACAAGCAATTTATATGGAAAAAATATAGCAATTTCAAGTATAGAGTCTCCTGATGTTCAAAATATAGTTGTTAAAGATTCAAAAGGAGAAATAATTTCAAAAGGAACAATGTATATAAATAGGAAAATGGGATATGCTGTAATTAATGACTTTGAAATGAATAGAAGATATCGAAATCATGAAGAAGGCATAGGAGAATATTCAGCAGATAAAAATAGTAAAGAAGAAAAAGAAAGAATACTTATATTTAAAGCATTTCAAAGAGGAATAAATGATTTTGTTAAAAAATATAACGAAAAAAATCCAGATAAGCCAATAAAACAAGTTAATGTTGGAATGGGATATAACAGATTAAAAGCACAGGTTGAAAATTTTAAAAAAGCTAAGCATAATTTAGATGTACCTTCTGAATACTGTTTTAGAGATACTGAAACTAATCAATATATATTATATAATGATGATAAAGTGATGGATACAACTGAAGAAAGATAAAATTAAAGTGAACTAAATATTGAAAATTATAATTTTATGTTGTAAAATAATATACATAAAAGGAGAGGATATAATGAATAAATACTACATAACAACACCAATTTATTACCCAAGTGGAAAGTTTCATATTGGAACTGCTTATACTGAAACATTGGTAGATTCATTGAAAAGATATAAAAAACTAAAAGGTTTTGATGCATATATGCTTACAGGTACTGATGAGCATGGTCAAAAAATTGAAAATGTTGCAAAAAAGAATAATGAAAAGCCAATTGAATACCTTGATAAAATGGATAAAATGGCTAAAGACTTATGGGAATTAATGAAAATAGATTATAATGATTATATTAGAACTACTGAACAAAGACATGAAGTTATAGTTCAAAAAATATTTGAAAGATTTTTAGCTCAGGGTGATATTTATAAAAGTGAATATGAAGGATGGTATTGTGAACCATGTGAATCATATTTTACAGAAACTCAATTAGTTGATGGAAAATGTCCAGATTGCTCAAGAGAAGTTCGCAAAATGAAAGAGGAAGCATATTTCTTTAATATGAAGAAATATACAGATAGACTTTTAAAATATTATGATGAACATCCTGATTTTATAAAACCTGATTATAGAAAACAAGAGATGATAAATAATTTTATAAAGCCAGGTCTTGAGGATTTATGTGTTACAAGAACATCTTTTGATTGGGGAATTAAAGTACCATCTGATCCAAAACATGTTATATATGTATGGTTAGATGCTCTAACTAATTATATAACAGCACTTGGATACGGATCAGATAATGATGAATTGTTTAAAAAATACTGGCCAGCTGACGTACATGTTGTTGCTAAGGATATTGCAAGATTTCATTTAATATATTGGCCAATATTTTTAATGGCATTAGATTTACCACTTCCAAAAACAATATATGTTCATAATTTTATTATGATGAAAGATGGAAAAATGAGTAAATCTAAAGGAAATGTTATTTATCCTGAAATGTTAATTGAAAGATATGGCTTAGATGCTACTAAATATGCTTTACTTAGAGAAATGCCATATTCTGGGGATGGTGTATTTACACCAGAAGGATTTATTCAAAGATACAATTCAGATTTATGTAATGATTTAAGCAATCTTTTAAATAGAACTGTTTCAATGGTTAATAAATATTTTGATGGAATAGTTCCTGAGTATAATGGGATAGTAAATGATGTAGATTCAGAATTTGAAAAAGATGCAGAAAGTGTAATTTCAGAATTTGAAAAACATATAGATAACTTTGAAATTGCAGATTCACTTCAATCAATTTGGAATTATGTATCAAGAAGTAATAAGTATATTGATGAAACAGCACCATGGACTTTAGCTAAAAATGAAGAAGATATAGATAAATTAAGGTCTGTAATGTATCATTTAGTAGCAAGTCTACATGAAATAGCAATATTAATAAGACCATTTATGGAAGACACTTCTGATAATATTTTGAGACAAATAGGTGTAGATTCAAAAAAAATTACATGGGATTCTCTTAAAAATTATAAAGAGCTTGGCGGAATTAAAGTAATTGAAAAAGGTGAACCTATTTTCATGAGATTAAATTATGATGAAGAAGTAGAGTTTATAAAAAATATGATGAAGAAATAATTATAATAAACAAATAAGCAATTGTTACGCCAACTATACTAATTTTAAAAAAACTTAACGTGTCACTACGTAATTTGGATATTTCTAATTTTATTACATGGCACCCTTTCTTGACAGGCAAGAACCATTTCCATTACATAAAATAAGAACTATCTCAAATTACTCCAATCAACCTTAAGTTTTTTTAAAATTAATATAGTTGGCGTATTACATTATTTATAATCTTGACACTTTTTTTACTTAATGGTATAATTTTTATATAATTGTGAGAGGAAATACAGATGAAAGAATATTTTTTTGAAGAAGATAAGATAAATGAGTTATCTGAAGATGATAAAATTTATAATATATATAATGGTGTTGTAACTACTAAGGTAAATGCTGAAATTGATAAACTTGATATTGAAGAAAACAAACTTAATTCACAAAATTTTTTAAGCAAAATATTTGGTAAACTTGATGGTTCAACAGCTTTTAAAAAAGATAATATTTCATTTGCAAAATTTGTAGTTAATGATAAATTAAATTCCATTAATAAAAACACTGCAGAAAGTGATTTACATTCAATTTTAGCAGATATTGAGATATTTATGGAAGATAATAAATCAAATTCTTCTATTGAAAATGAAATATCAGAGCTTAATAAGATAAATAATTACGTTTATAATAATTTTGAAATAGACAATGAATTGGTAAATAAAAAAATTATAGATAGAAAACAATGCTTTTTACCAGTTTTAACAAGAAAATTAACTAAAAATGAGATATTAAAACAAGATACAATAAAATATTTAAATAAACAAGGATATACTAAAAAATAAAATTGAGCAATTGGGGACGGTTCTAATCGTCCCAACTTGAGCAAAAAAGGGACAGGTCTTGTAATAATTGGATTGCATAGAAATGTTCTTAAAAATATATAAAGGAGGAATTTAAAATGGAAAAAAAGGATAATGATTCTTTGTATTTCTTTTTGGGTGTAATTTTACTTGGAGTAGGGTTATTTTGGGTAAGCCAAAAAGTTATAGTACATAGTTCGTGGTATACATGGAGAATTGGTAACTTTAATTTATCTTCAGGACTTGTTACTGTACCATTAATTATAGGTATTATTTGGTACTTCGTAAAACCTAGTTCAAAGATTGCTAAATGGGTAATTACACTAGGTGCTTTATTTATAGTTGCTACAATAATTATGGGAATAAGCATTAATTTTGTTTCAACGTCATTATTTGAATACATTTTAATGTTTGGAATGGCTGCTGCTGGAGCAGGTCTTTTACTTAGAACAATTTTTAAGAAAAAATAATTATTTAAAAGATTTGGATTTAAAAAATCCAAATCTTTTTTAGTTATTTTAATTTACAGTAAAAATATATAAATAAAAAAATACTATAACGTGCGACTTGGTGATTTGGATATTTCTAATTTTACTCCATGGCACCCTTTCTTGACACGCAAGAACCATTTCCATTACGCAAAATAAGAACTATCACAAATCACTCCAATCAACCTTATAGTATTTTTTTATTTATATATTTTTACTGTTAGTTAATTTTAAAAAAATATCGTAAAATGCTTGACTTTTCTTATAAAAATATGATATAATTTTTACACAATTTTGTTTTATTCTAAAATTTTAAATCTAAATGGCGTTTTAGCCAAATTTTACTTATGCTAAAATATGAAAAAAGAGGAATTGTAATAAAAGGAGAATTAGAGATGTTTATTTGAAGCTGTAAATATTGTCTAATTATTTGCTTTTTATGGACAAGAAGGACTTTTTTCGTAATATAAATTTCTTAAATGCTTCATATTAAAATTTATATAGGGGTGATTTGTTTTGGTAAAAGATATCAAACATGAAAAATGCGTACGTAAAACGTTTGCAAAAATTGGAGACAGTATTGAAATACCAAACCTTATTAAAGTACAAAAAGACTCTTATGAGTGGTTTGTTAAAGAAGGTTTAGGTGAAGTTTTAAGAGACATTTCTCCAATTGAAGATTTTTCAGGTAACCTTGTTTTAGAGTTTTTCGATTATTATATGGAAGACAAAACAAAGTATACTATTGAAGAATCAAAAGAAAGAGATGCAACATACTCTACAAGATTACATGTTAAGGTTAGATTAATTAACCGTGAAACAGGTGAAATTAAAGAACAAGAAATTTACTTAGGTGATTTTCCACTTATGACTGATAGTGGTACATTTGTTATTAATGGTGCGGAAAGAGTTGTTGTAAGCCAGTTAGTTCGTTCACCAGGATGTTATTATGCATCTGAATATGATAAAACTGGTAAAAAATTATTCTCTGGTACTGTAATGCCAATTAGAGGAACATGGCTTGAATATGAAACAGATTCAACAGATATGTTTTATGCAAGAGTTGATAGAACAAGACGTATACCTGTTACAGAATTAATTAGAGCAATTGGTATTGTTTCAGATCAACAAATATTAGATTTATTTGGTGAAGAAGAGAAATTAATTGTTACTCTTCAAAAAGATCCAGTAAAAACTCAAGAAGAATCATTAATTGAAATTTATAAAAAATTAAGACCAGGTGAATTACCAACAGTTGAAGCTGCAAGAAATTTATTTAATGGATTATTATTTGATAGTAGAAGATATGATTTAGCAAAAGTAGGTAGATACAAATATAATAAAAAATTAAACTTAGCTACAAGAATAACAAACCAAGTTGCTTTTGATGATATTATCGATCCAGAATCTGGTGAAGTATTGGTAGAAAAAGATAATGTAATATCAAAAGAAGTTGCAACAAATATCCAAAACTTAGGTATAAACATTGTTAATGTAAAAGTTGATGATAAAAAAGTTGTAATAATTGGTAATGGTACTGTTGATATACATAGTTTTGTTAAGACAAAAGTAAATGTTAAAGAACTTGTAAATTATGCAGTATTAAAAAATATATTAGAAAATACAGCAAAAAAAGATTTAGATAAAGTTATTGAAGAAAGAATGGATGAACTTGTTCCAAAACATGTTACAACAGAAGATATTATTGCTTCAATAAGTTATTTATTAAACTTAGATCATGGACTAGGTTCAGTTGATGATATTGACCATTTAGGAAATAGACGTATTAGATGTGTTGGTGAATTATTACAAAATCAATTTAGAATTGGTTTAACAAGACTTGAAAGAGTTGTTCGTGAAAGAATGACTGTACAAGACTTAGACGTAGTTACACCACAAACTTTAATTAATACAAAACCTATTTCATCAGCAATTAGAGAATTCTTTGGAAGCTCTCAATTATCACAATTTATGGATCAAACAAACCCATTATCAGAGCTTACTCATAAAAGAAGAATTTCTGCATTAGGTCCTGGTGGTTTATCAAGAGAAAGAGCAGGATTCGAAGTTAGAGATATTCACTATACTCACTATGGTAGATTATGTCCTATCGAATCTCCTGAAGGTCCAAACATAGGATTAATTTCAGCACTTTCATCTTTTGCTATTATAAATGAATATGGATTTGTTGAAACACCATATAGAAAAATAGATCCAGTAACACATAAAGTTACAGATGAAATAGTTTATATGACAGCTGATGAAGAAGACGGATACATAATAGCACAAGCTAAAGAACCAATTGGTAAAGATGGAAAACTTTCAAATAAGAAAGTCAAAGCTAGATATTTAGCAGAAATTATAGAGGTTGCACCAGATAAAGTTGATTTTATGGATATTTCTCCAAAACAATTAGTTTCTGTTGGTGCTGCTATGATACCTTTCTTAGAGCATGATGATGCTAACCGTGCGTTAATGGGTACAAACATGCAACGTCAAGCTGTTCCACTTATGATTACAGATTCACCTATAGTTGGAACTGGTATTGAATATAGAGCTGCAAAAGATTCTGGAATAATGGTAATTGCAAATTCTAATGGTACAGTTCAAAAAGTTACAGGTGATGAAATAATTGTTAAAACAGATAAAGGTGAGACAGAAACCTATAAATTACGTAAATTTAAAAGAACAAATGGTGGTACATGTATAAATCAAAGACCAATTGTTGTAAAAGGTGAAAAAATAAAAGCTGGAGATGTAATAGCTGATGGTCCTTCTACAGATAAAGGTGAAATGGCATTAGGTAAAAACGTTATTATAGCTTTCACTACTTGGGAAGGTTATAACTATGAGGATGCTATCTTATTAAATGAAAGACTTGTTAAGGAAGATGTTTATACATCAATACATATTGAAGAATATGATTGTGAATGTAGAGATACAAAATTAGGTCCAGAAGAAATAACTAGAGATATACCAAATGTTGGTGATGATAGTTTAAAAGATCTAGACGAAAATGGTATCATAAGAATTGGTGCTGAAGTTAGACCTGGTGATATCTTAGTTGGTAAAGTTACACCAAAAGGAGAGACAGAATTAACAGCTGAGGAAAGATTATTAAGAGCTATCTTTGGTGAAAAAGCAAGAGAAGTTAGAGATACATCACTTCGTGTTCCACATGGTGAAGCAGGAACAATCGTTGATGTTAAAATCTTTAAAAGAGAAAATTCTGATGAAATGGCACCTGGTGTAAATCAAGTAATCAGATGTTATATAGCTCAAAAAAGAAAAATTTCAGTTGGTGATAAAATGGCTGGTCGTCACGGAAACAAAGGTGTTGTTTCTAGAATATTACCAGAAGAAGATATGCCATTTATGCCAGATGGTACACCAGTAGATGTTGTTTTAAACCCATTAGGTGTTCCTTCACGTATGAACTTAGGTCAAGTTCTTGAAGTTCATTTAGGTGGTGCTGCAAAAGCATTAGGTTGGAAGATAGCTACACCAGTATTTGATGGGGCTAAAGAAGAAGAAATAAGTGAATTACTTGAAAAAGCAGGACGTACACCGGATGGAAAAACAATTTTATATGATGGTAGAACTGGTGATCCATTTGATAAACCAATTACAGTTGGTGTTATGTATATGTTAAAACTTCACCACTTAGTTGATGATAAAATACATGCTCGTTCAACTGGTCCATATTCATTAGTTACTCAACAACCTCTTGGTGGTAAAGCTCAATTTGGTGGACAACGTTTTGGTGAGATGGAAGTTTGGGCACTTGAAGCTTATGGTGCTGCACATACTTTACAAGAAATATTAACAGTTAAATCTGATGATGTTGTTGGTAGAGTAAAAACATATGAAGCTATTGTTAAAGGTGAAAATATTCCTGAGCCAGGAGTTCCAGAAAGCTTTAAAGTATTAGTTAAAGAACTTCAAAGTTTAGGATTAGATATTAAAGTATATTCTAAAGATGATAAAGAAATTGAGTTAAAAGAACATATAGATGATGGAATAGACTTTAATTTGATAAAAGATAGCGATATAGAAGAAGAGACAGTTGCTATAGAAGAAGAAATCAATCAAAATTATGTAGAAGAATCTGAAGACGGATCACTTGATGATGATTTTTCTGAAGAAGACGATGATTATGAAGACGAATTTGATAGCGACTTAGCTGGCGACAATATGAACAGTGATACAGATAATTTTTAAGTAAATAAATTAATTGAATAAGTGGGGCTAAAAGCATATATAGAATAAGCATAATGGAATTGTACAGCGGTGTATTCTATATATGTATTAAGCCAAAGTGTGAAATAAAATATAAGGGAGGCACTTAAATAATGGATGAATCAGAGATTTTTGATAAAATCAAAATTGGATTAGCATCAGATGAAAAAATAAGAGAGTGGTCAAAAGGTGAAGTTAAAAAACCTGAAACAATTAACTATAGAACTTTAAAACCAGAAAAAGATGGTCTATTCTGTGAAAGAATATTTGGACCAACAAAAGATTGGGAATGTCACTGTGGTAAATATAAAAGAGTAAGATATAAAGGTATAGTTTGTGATAGATGTGGGGTTGAAGTAACTAAAGCAAAAGTTCGTAGAGAAAGAATGGGACATATTGAACTTGCTGCACCAGTAGCACATATTTGGTATTTTAAAGGAATTCCAAGTAGAATAGCATTAGTTTTAGATATTTCACCAAGAAATCTAGAAAAAATAATATATTTTGCTGCATATATAGTTACAGATAAAGGAACATCTGGCTTAGAGAAATGCCAAGTATTAAATGAAAAAGAATATATGGAAGCAAGAGAAAAATATGGTAGAGGTTCTTTTAAAGCTGAAATGGGTGCAGAACCAATTAGAAAATTACTTGCTGAGGTTGATTTAGATAAATTATCTGCAGAGCTTAAAAAGGAAGTTGAAGAATCCAGTGAACAAAAAAGAGCTAAATTAATTAAAAGAATTGATACAATAGAAGCATTTAGATTATCAGGAAATAGACCTGAATGGATGATAATGAATGTTATTCCTGTTATTCCACCAGAATTAAGACCAATGGTACAATTAGACGGTGGTAGATTTGCAACATCAGATTTAAATGATTTATATAGAAGAGTAATAAACAGAAATAACAGATTAAAAAGATTATTAGAATTAGGTGCACCAGAAATAATTGTAAGAAATGAAAAAAGAATGTTACAAGAATCTGTAGATGCATTAATAGATAATGGTAGAAGAGGAAGACCTGTTACAGGTGCTGGAAATAGACCTTTAAAATCATTATCAGATTTATTAAAAGGAAAACAAGGTAGATTTAGACAAAACTTATTAGGTAAGAGAGTTGACTATTCTGGACGTTCAGTTATAGTTGTTGGTCCAGAACTAAAAATCTATCAATGTGGTGTTCCAAAGGAAATGGCAGTAGAGTTATTTAAACCATTTGTAATGAAAGAATTAGTTGCAAGAGGTTTAGCTCATAATATTAAAAATGCTAAGAGAATAGTTGAAAAATTAAAACCAGAAGTATGGGATATATTAGAAGATGTTATAAAAGATCATCCTGTAATGTTAAACCGTGCTCCTACACTTCATAGATTAGGTATCCAAGCATTTGAACCAATATTAGTTGAAGGTAGAGCAATCAAACTTCACCCATTAGTTTGTACAGCATTCAACGCTGACTTCGATGGTGACCAAATGGCTATACACGTTCCATTATCACCAGAAGCTCAAGCTGAAGCAAGATTTTTAATGTTATCTGTAAATAACTTATTAAAACCACAAGATGGTAAACCAGTTACAGTTCCTACACAAGATATGATCTTAGGAAGTTATTATTTAACAATGCAAATAGATGGTGAACTTGGTGAAGGAATGTACTTTAAAGATGAAGAAGAAGCTTTAATGGCTTATCAAAATGGAGAAGTTGGTTTACACGCAAAAGTATTTATAAGAATACATAAAAATATAAATGGAGAAATTAAGTGGAAAAAAGTTGAAACAACAGTTGGTAGATTAATTTACAATCAAGGTATACCACAAGATATAGGATTTGTTGATAGAACTGATCCTGAACATGATTTTGACTTAGAAATTAACTTCCCAGTTATCAAAAAGAACTTAGGAACAATTATTGCAAAATGTATAAATACACATGGCTTAAGTGAAACAGCTGAAGTATTAGATTACATTAAAGCAACAGGATTTAAATATTCTACAAAAGGTGCTATAACAGTTTCTGTTGCTGATGTTAAAGTTCCTGAAGCTAAAAAAGAAATACTTGCAAAATCTGAAGAACAAGTTGATAATATTATTAAACAATATAGACGTGGTTTAATAACAAACGAAGAAAGATATAATTCTATTATTAAAGTTTGGGAAAAAGCAACAAACGATGTTACTGAAGCTATGAAAGCAAACTTTGATGAATTAAACCCAATATACATGATGGCACAATCTGGAGCCAGAGGTAATATGAACCAATTAAGACAAATTGCTGGTATGCGTGGTCTTATGGCCGATACATCTGGTAAAGCTGTAGAAATTCCTATTAGAGCATGTTTCCGTGAAGGTCTAGATGCACTAGAATACTTCGTATCTGCCCATGGTGCTAGAAAAGGTCTTGCAGATACAGCTTTAAGAACTGCAGACTCTGGATACTTAACAAGAAGATTAGTTGATGTTAGCCAAGATATAATCGTTAGAGAAGAAGATTGTGGAACTAATGAAGGAATTGAAATTGAAGCAATTAAAGATGGAAATCAAGTTCTAGAATCTTTACAAGAAAGATTAGAAGGTAGATATCCAGTTGAAGATATTATAGATCCTACAACTAAAGAGATAATTGTAGATAAAAATACAATGATTAATGATAAAATTGCTGAAAGAATTGTTAAAGCTGGAATTGAAAAAACAAGAGTACGTTCATCATTATGTTGTAGAACAAAACATGGTGTATGTAGTAAATGTTATGGTATGAGCTTAGCAAGACGTGATAAAGTAAATATAGGAGAATCTGTAGGTATAGTAGCAGCTCAATCAATTGGTGAGCCTGGTACACAGCTTACAATGAGAACTTTCCACCAAGGTGGTGTCGCTGGTGGCGATATTACACAAGGTCTTCCAAGGGTTGAAGAACTATTTGAAGCAAGAAAACCAAAGGGTCTTGCAATTATTACTGAAATTGCTGGTAAAGTATCTATTAGTGAAGAAAAGAGAAATAAACAAGTTACAGTTACTTCAAAAGATAATTCAAAAACATATGTTATACCATTTGGTTCAAAAATTAAAGTTAAAGATGGAGATATATTAGAAGCTGGAGATCCAATTACTGAAGGTTCTATAAATCCAAATGAAATTTTAATTATTAAGGGACCAGAGGGAGTATATAATTACTTAATTCAAGAAGTTCAAAAAGTTTATAGAAACCAAGGTGTTGATATAAATGATAAACACATTGAAGTTATTGGTAGGCAAATGCTTAAGAAAGTTAAAGTTGAAGATAATGGAGATACTGATATGTTCAGTGGATCATTAGTAGATATGTATGATTTTGAAGATAAAAATAATGAAGCAATCGCTCAAGGAAAACGTCCTGCAACTGGTAGAAGAGTATTACTTGGTATTACAAAAGCTTCTCTTGCTACAGAAAGTTTCTTATCTTCAGCATCATTCCAAGAAACTACTAGAGTATTAACAGATGCTGCAATAAAAGGTAAAGTTGATACATTAATTGGATTAAAAGAAAATGTTATTATTGGTAAATTAATTCCTGCAGGTACTGGACTTCAAGTATATAAAGATACAAAAATTAGTACTGAAGTTGAACAAGCAAATAGCATTTCAAACCTTGTAACTGTATCTGAAGGAGAAGTTAAGGAAGAAAAAATAGAAGAATAGTAATATTTTTAAGTGGGAGTAATACATTACTCTCACTTGTTTTTTTAAGTAAAATATGTTAAAATATAATTATAAAATAACTCTTAAGGAGTGATAAGCTATGAGAGACAATTGCACAAAGCTTTCAAGGAATCAGTATTGGGCGATAGGTGAAGAAATTGCTCAATTAATAGTCCTAGAAAGAAAAACGCGGGAAGAAATAATAAATGATATTGGTATATCTGTATATCAATATCATAAATGTATTAGAGTTCGGTATGGAGGCGAAATTGCAGTTAAACTTTCTAGAATATCTAGAGAAAATTATCTTAGAAGAAAGAAAGAGGATTAGATTAGTTTCTCATGCTAAAAAGAAATATGCTATTTGTTTGGCATATTTCTTTTTTATTAATATAATAATTATATATGAAAATAAAAGAAAATTAAAGAAAATATGAGATAATTGGTAAAAAAACACAGAAAATCAAATAATTAGCAATTGTATAAAATAACTTTTTAGGGTAAAATTATTAATGTAAAATTTAAAAAGGAGTGTTTAAAGTATATTAATGAAAAAATTATTAATAGCCTTAAGAACATCGATAAAAACTATTGTATTAATCGCTATTGCTATGTTTCTAATAGCTACAGTGGTTATGGTAGTATATAAGCCAATATATAAAGTCGAGCTTAATGGAGAATTTATAGGTTACTGTGAAGACAAAGGAAAGTTGCAATCTAGAATTAATGAATATTTGAAGACAGGTAATTCAGATTCAGATAATATAGCATTTGCACAAATAGATGTTATGCCAAAATATGAAATATGTTTATTAAAAAAAGATATAGTTACAACAGATGATGAAATTTATAATAAAGTAATTTCAACAGGAACAACATATTATAGATATTATGCAATACTATTGAATAATGAGGAAAAATTATATGTTGCTACACAGGAAGAAGCTGAAAATGCAATTCAAGGTTTAAAAGATAAAAATAGTAATAATGTATCTAAATTAGGTATATTAGAAAAATATGAAACTGAATTAGAAGATTTTGTTACTTCAGAAGAAGTTGTGTCAAAATTATATGAGAAAAAAGTAGTTGTTGTTGCAGCCGCATCATATAGTAGATCTGCAAATCTTACTGATACTGTAGTATCATTAAATGGTGTTTCTCTTGCAAGACCTGTTAGTGGTACGGTTTCATCAAGATTTGGAATAAGAGGTGGTTCAACACATAAAGGACTTGACATAGCAGCACCAGCAGGAACTCCGATATATGCTGCAGCATCAGGAAAGGTAATTACCTCAGCATATGGATGGAATGGTGGATATGGAAATTATGTTGTAATTGATCATGGAGATGGTATAAATACTGCATATGGTCACTGTAGTTCACTTGTTGCACAACCTGGTCAAACTGTTAATCAAGGTGATTTAATAGCTTATGTAGGAAATACTGGTGATTCTTATGGAAACCATTTACATTTTGAAGTAAGAGTTAATGGGGTTGCACAAAACCCACAAAATTATTTATATAAATAATTGGAAATTTTAGAGAAATCTCGTATTCTTTGCGAGATTTCTTTTTATTATAATTTGGAGGTAAAATATGGCGAATATTAATGATTATCTATTATGGAGAGGCGATATAGAACTAAGTAAAGACTACCCACTAAATGAAATTGATAGTATGATTTTAGCGAGATTTTCATATTTGAGATTTGATAAGATTAAGATGGAAAAAATAGAGACGATAGAATCAATTTCAAATAAAATGAAAAATTTAAGTAATGAAGAATTTTTGTATAATGGAGATAAAGAATTAATCACAAATTTAGGAACTAGCATAAGATTTAAAGACATGATAGTAACAGATTATATTAAACACAGCGATTCAAAAACAGAAAAACAATTTGGTGCAATTTCAATACATATATCTCCAAAAGAAGTGTATATATCATATATTGGAACAGATAATACTATATATGGCTGGAAGGAAGATTTTAACATGGCATTTATGGAAAATGTACCATGTCAGATAGAAGGAAAAGAGTATTTAGAAAATGTTGCGAAGAAATATATGAATAAAAAAATAAGAATAGGAGGACATTCAAAAGGAGGAAATGTAGCAATATATTCAGCTATAACAACAAACGCTAAAATTCAAAATAGGATAATTAAAGTAGATAATTTTGATGGACCAGGCTTTAATAAAAAAATAGTAAATGAATATGAAAAAGGAGAAATATTAGATAAAATTGAAACATATATACCACAAGATTCAATAATAGGAAGACTTTTAAACCATAAAGAAAAAATAACAATTTCACATAGTTTAGAAAAAGGTATATATCAGCATGATATATACTCATGGCAAGTATTAAAAGATAAAATGTTAAAATCAGAGAAAAATACAGAATCAAGTGAAATATTTAATAAAACATTAGATAATTGGCTTGAAACAACAACTGAAGAGCAAAGAAAAATAATGGTAGATTCAATATTTGAAGTAATACTATCAACAAAAGCAGAGTCGTTTGCTGATATAACTAAATCAATAACTGTAAATTTACCAATAATATTAAAGAAGTATAAGGAAATTAGCGAAGAAGATAAAAAGGTTGTAATGGATATGTTGAAAGTAATTTTTGGCTCTTACATAAATATAGTAAAAGAGACAGAAACAGCTAAATTAGATAAAACAAAAGAAAAACTACTAGGTTCAAATAAATAATTCATTGACAACAGGTTAAAATATAGTATAATGAAACAAATTAATGAATAGGAGAAAAATATGCAAGATTTAATTATTATAGGAGCAGGACCTGCTGGAATAAGTGCTGCATTATATGCTGCGAGAGCAAATTTAAATATATTGGTTTTATATAAAAGAGATTCAGAACTAAGAAAAACTGAGAAGATAGATAATTATTACGGGTTTGAAAATGGAATTACTGGAAACGAATTATTTGAAAAAGGAATTAAACAAGCTAAAAATTTAGGAATAACACTTAAAGAAGAAGAGGTAATAGATATTGATGTAGAAATGGATAGTACTTTTAAAATAAAAACAAATGTATCAGAATATCAAGCAAAGTCAATAATACTAGCAACAGGAAGTAAGAAAATTCTTCCAAATATTCCTGGATTAAAAGAATTAGAAGGAAAAGGTATAAGTTATTGTGCAATTTGTGATGGATTCTTTTATAAAGGAAAAGATGTAGCCGTAATTGGAGATGGTAAATATGCCATAAGCGAAGCTGGACATTTAGAAAACCTAGTAAAAAACCTTACAATACTAACTAATGGAAAAGAAATAAAATCAGAATGTAAATATAAAGTAGATACAAGAAAAATAGTGGAAGTAAAAGAAGAAAATGGAAAAAAAGTAGTAATATTTGAAGAGGGCGAGAAAATACTTCTAGATGGAATATTTATTGCAGAAGGAATAGCAGGAGGAGTTAACTTTGCAAAAAAACTTGGAATACTTACAAACAGAAACAATATAATTGTAGACGAAAATATGAGAACAAACATACCAGGAATATATGCGTGTGGAGATGTTACAGGAAATCTTTTACAAGTAAATAAATCAGCATATGAAGGAGCAAAAGCAAGTTTAGATGTTATAAAATTCTTAAAAAACTTATAGAAATATAAAGATAAAATTTTCATATAATTTATTGACAGTTTATTTTATTTTCAATATAATTAATGAAGAAAGGAGTTTTATTATGAGAAAGTATATTTGTGAATTTATTGGAACACTTGTATTAGTGTTATTCGGATGTGGAACTGCAGTAATTACAGATGGAAATATAGTTGCAACAGCAATTGCATTTGGCTTAGCAATAGTTGCAATGGCTTATGTAATAGGAAATATATCAGGTTGTCATGTAAATCCAGCTGTATCACTAGCAATGTTAATTAACAAAAAAATGAGTGCAAAAGATTTTGGACTATACGTTTTAGCTCAAGTATTAGGAGCATTTGCAGGAATTGGTATACTATATGCAATTCTTTCAGGTACATTACTTGGAACTGAAAATCTAGGAGCAAATGGATTTGGACCAAACATGTCATATGTAGAAATAGGAATGTTTGGAGCATTCATAGTAGAAACAATATTAACATTTGTATTTGTTTATACAATTTTAGGAGTAACAGGTGATGAAAAGAAATCAAACATAGCAGGAATAGTTATAGGATTTACATTAACATTTGTACACTTAATAGGAATTAACTTAACAGGAACATCAGTAAACCCTGCAAGAAGCTTAGCACCAGCAGTAATAACTGGAGGAGAAGCACTAAGTCAAGTATGGTTATTTATAGTAGCACCATTATTAGGCGCAACAATAGCAGCATTTACTTATAAATACTTAAATAAAGAAGAAACAAAATAATTTTTGAATTTGGGTGAAATTTTGGGGACACACCCCGGATTATCCAATTCTGCAAAAACGGGGACACGTCCCGGATTATCCAATTCTGCAAAAAAGGGGACACACACCGGATTATCCAATTCTGCAAAAAAGGGGACACACCCCAAATTTCCATTTGGAAATTTGGGGTGTGTCCC
>OCTW013406328.1_pt1 | contig 18497 bp, 15 predicted proteins | sample 1539671 | NCBI WGS metagenome assembly OCTW01 (sample SAMN02144230, study PRJEB22623) | gut metagenome | biome: sheep rumen | host: Ovis aries | place: New Zealand
CACTGATGCGTTAAATTTATTTTGTACTTTTGTAGATATGAAACCTATCAGCACTGAAAAAGCACCGGCCGCCATCGGCCCGTACAGCCAGGCCATCCGCAGTGGCGCCGGCCTGGTTTTCCTTTCCGGACAGCTTCCCATCGACCCCGCGACGGGCGCATTCCCGGACGGCGGCATCAAAGAGCAGACCCGCCAATCCATCCTCAACGCACAGGCCATCCTGCAGGAAGCGGGACTCTCGCTTTCCCACGTGGTCAAAACCACGGTTTTCCTGGCCGATATGGGAGATTTCGCCGCCATGAACGAGGTGTACGCCTCCTTCTTTACGAGTCCCTTCCCGGCCCGCAGTGCCGTGGCCGTCAAGACCCTCCCCAAAGGAGCACTCGTAGAGATTGAGTGCATCGCCGATGGCAGCCAGCCGATGTAGGAAGATGGACAATACATTTCTGGCGCTCTTGATACCTTTCCTGGGGACAGCCCTGGGAGCCGGATTCGTCTTTTTTATGAAGAAGGCCATGCCGGATCTTCTCCAAAAGATCCTGCTGGGCTTCGCCTCGGGCGTAATGGTGGCGGCATCCGTATGGTCGCTGCTTATTCCCGGGATGGAAATGGGTGGTGTGTGGCCGGCGACCCTCGGCCTGCTGGGCGGTTTTGCCTTCCTCCTCCTGATCGACTACATAACGCCGCATCTTCATCCGGTGGGCGGCCCCGAGGGTCCTAGGAGCAAACTTTCCAAGACCGCCATGCTGGCCCTCGCCGTCACCATCCACAATTTTCCCGAGGGAATGGCCGTGGGCGTAGCCATCGCCGGAGCCCTGAACGGCGGAGCCGGAATGACGGCCGCCGGAGCGCTGGCCCTGTCGCTCGGTATCGCCATCCAGAATGTACCAGAGGGCGCTATCATTTCCATGCCGCTGCGCGCCGCCGGGAACAGCCGGTGGAAATCCTTCTGGGTGGGAGCGCTGAGCGGGATTGTCGAACCCATCGGCGGAGTGCTGGTCATCCTGCTGGCATCGGCCGTAACGCCGCTGATGCCCGGCCTGCTGGCTTTTGCCGCCGGCGCCATGCTCTATGTGGTGGTAGAAGAACTGGTCCCGGAGGCTTCCCAGGGCCAGCATTCCAACCTTGCCACCGTAGGCTTTGCCATCGGGTTCGCCCTGATGATGGTGCTGGACGTGGTAATGGGTTAGCGGCTTACTCCTTTTTTCGGCACCCGTTTGGACGGGCTGATGGCCTCTACGGGGCAAACCAAGCGGCAGAGCAAACAGCCCACGCATTTGGAGCCGTCCACGTGCGGTTTACGATCTTCACCAAAGGAGATGGCCTGATGGCCTCCGTCCGTGCAGGAAGTGTAGCAGCGGCCACAGCCGATGCATTTTTCCCGGTCAATCACGGGGAACACGACAGAGTCCCGATCCAAGTTGGATGGCAAGCGGAAGTGAGGCAGCAATGTTCCTACCAGATCCTCCAGTTTCTCCACACCCTTCTCTGCCATGTAGTGTTCCAGGCCGGCAATCAGGTCGTCGATTATCCGGTAGCCGTATTGCATCACCGCCGTGCAGATCTGCACGTTGCGGCAGCCCATCCTGATAAAGTCCAGGGCATCCTGCCAGGTCTCGATGCCGCCGACTCCGGATAATTGGGCATCCTTCAGCATGGGGGTCAAGGCCACGGCCAGGATGTGTCGCAGGGCGATGGGTTTGACGGCACGCCCGGACAGGCCGGAACCCGTCTGGAAGCCATTCACCTCCGAACCCTTCCCCAGGGTAACGCTCTTGATGGTATTGATGGCCGATATGGCATCGGCTCCGCCGGCATAGGCGCCGATGGCGGGCGTGTTGATGTGGGTAATATTGGGCGTCATCTTGGCAATGACCGGAATCTTCACGCTTCGTTTGACGTAGGCAGTGAAGAAGGTAACCATCTCCGGATCCTGTCCCACGTCGCTGCCCATGCCCGCATAATGCATCTGGGGGCAGGAGAAGTTGAGTTCAACGGCATCGCAGCCGGCCTCTTCGGCCATTTTGGCCAGTTCTATCCACTCATTTTCCGAATTGCCCATAATGGAGGCAATGACCACTTTGCCCGGATACTGTTGTTTCAGACGCTTGAGAAAGGCAAAGTCCACCTCCACGGGATTCTCGCTCAGCTGCTCCATGTTCCGGAAACCAAAGAAGTCCCCGTGGCTGCCCTTATCGTATATCGCATCGAAACGAGGAGACACTTCCCGGATTTCTTCCAGGCAGATGGTCTTGTAATATACGCCTCCCCAGCCGGCCTCGAAGGCGCGCGCCACCATGTCATAGTTGGTGCAGATGGCCGATGACGCCAGGAAAAAAGGATTCTCGCAATGGATGCCGCAGAAGTCGATGGCCAGGGAAGGCCGATGGTTCTCCTTCGATGCAGCCGGCAGCGCTTTGGCGATTTCCCGGATGCGGATGGGACGGTCATAATGGATACAAGCCTGCTCGGCAGCTTCCAATTCGGCTTCCGATGCGTTCTCTAACCATTTCCCTGCAAGGGATTCATTGCCAAAGCGGATGGCTCTGAGAGCCCTTGCGGGGTCTGCATTCTTACAGGCTTTGCTGCAGGGCGCGTCGGCGCAAAACAGGCATCGGGATGCTTCTTCGTATAGGTGCATATTCAGTGTTTTTTAATTTTGTGGTTCTATTTTCTCTCTAAAGGAAAGTATTTTCTCGCTGAAAAACAAATAATTCGCTCTTATTTCCGGAAAAACAACTGTCTTAGTGAGAACGCATCCTGGCCATGATCCGCACCGCCCACACCTCCGCCTGACGGCCCGGCGGCACCTCCGACCGTCAATCACATCCACCAAAACGCCCCTTTTGGTGGACGAACTCCTATTTCGCCTTCGCCATCCACCAAAACGGCTTTTTTGGTGGATGGCTACCTTCTCAAGGCACCGACCTTCCGGGCCAGGGGCTGATTTCATGGAAGGTCGGTGCTTTTTCAGGGGGACCTTCCATACCAGAGGCCGTTTTCATGGAAGGTTGGTGCTTTTTCATGGGGACCTTCCATGCCAGGGGCTGATTTTATGGAAGGTCCTGTCTTTTTGCTGGGGACCTTCCATGCTGGAGGCCGTTTTCATGGAAGGTTGGTGCTTTTTCATGGGGACCTTCCATGCTGGAGGCTGATTTCATGGAAGGTCGGTGCTTTTTCAGGGTGACCTTCCATACCAGAGGCCGTTTTCATGGAAGGTTGGTGCTTTTTCATGGGGACCTTCCATGCCAGAGGCCGTTTTCATGGAAGGTCGGCGCTTTTTCATGGGAACCTTCCAAGCTGGAGGCTGATTTCATGGAAGGTCAGAAGTACTTTCTAACCTGATCTTCCGGGATGGCCGCGACCTGGGCCATAAAGGAAAAGGCACCAGCGTGATGCTGATGCCTTGTGCTCCCCCTCGGGGACTTGAACCCAGGACCCCCTGATTAACAGTCAGGTGCTCTAACCAACTGAGCTAAGGAGGAATGTTTTGCAAAGGTACAACATTTTTCCCGATGTGCAAATATTTTTCGCTTTTTTTTGCTTACCTTTGTAAAGTTTCAAAGACGAAGAAATGGATATTGACCTCTTGTCAAAAATGGTCAAGGAAATGATTCTTGACAACGACTCTGTGACACTTCCGGGTATCGGAAGTTTTGTCGCTGAAGTGGTTCCGGCCACTTTCTCGGACAAGGGGTACACCATTAATCCGCCCTACCGCCGCCTGTTCTTCCGGCAACGGCATCAGGATGATTCCCGGCTGATCGATTTCTACTGCCAGTCCAATGGTGTGGCCCCTGCCGACGGCGAACGAATTCTGACTGAATTTCTTGCCGGCCTGAAAGAGATCCTGATAGAGAAAAAGAACGTCATCCTGCCCGGTCTGGGACGGCTTCGCGCCACGAAGGAGAACAATTTCTTCTTCGTTCCGGACGAGGATCTGGACATCTATCCCAATGGATATGGCCTGGAGCCTATTTCACTCAAGACCCATCAGGAAACCGAAGAGGAAGTCTCGGCCGCCATCGCCGGACTCCGGTCCATTATTGAAGAGCCGGTGGAAGAACCTGTCGTGGTTCCGGAACCGGAACCTGTGGTGGAGCCGGAACCCGCGGTAGAACCGGAACCCATTGACATTTCGCTGCCGGATGAAGAACCTATCGTGGAGGTGGCTCCAGAACCGGAGACACCGGTGGAACCGGTAGCGGTAGAGCCAGAACCGGCAGAGCCGGCGGCCCCGGTAAAGGAAAAGACGCCGCGCAACCCGTGGATGACCCTCGGGCTGGTCCTGGGTGCCTTGTTGCTGGCTGTGGCGCTCTTCCTGCTGGTATTCGTTATCCTGGCGAAGGTAGATCCGGAGTTCATCGACTCCCTCCTCTACTCCCCCGAAGAACTTCGCATCCTCAATTATTAGCGGTAATGAGATAGGATTTCGTCAAGGGCGGCAAAGTCCGTGACGAGCACATCGCGGGGTTTGGAGCCCTGCTGGGGTCCGACGATGCCGGCGGCTTCCAGCTGGTCCATGACGCGGCCGGCCTTGGCGTAACCCATGCCCAGGCGGCGCTGCAGGTCGGAAGTGGAACCCCGCTGCGAGGTAACCACCAGGCGCGCGGCCTCTTCGAAACGCTCATCCAGGGCCTTCATATCGATCATACCCGTCCCCTCTTCTACCGAATCCGGCTCCGGAGCGGGGAGGTAGTACGGCGTGTTGTAGCACTTCTTGTATCCCTCCTGCTCACCCACCGCATCGGTCAGCTTGCCAATCTCGTCATTGCTGATGAAGGCGCACTGGACACGCTCCATCTCCACGCCCGCATAATACAGCATATCACCTTTGCCGATCAGTTTTTCGGCGCCGGGAGAATCCAGGATGGTGGAAGAGTCAATACGGGAAACCGTACGGAAGGCGATACGGGTCGGGAAGTTCGTCTTGATCAGGCCGGTAATCACGTCCACGGAAGGACGCTGCGTGGCCAGGATCACGTGGATACCGGCCGCACGTCCCTTCTGCGCCAGTCGGATAATGGAAGTGGAGATGCTCCGGGAGAGGTTCCGCGCCTCGGCACCGGCCCCTACCGACATGGTAAGGTCTGCATACTCATCAATGACCGCCACAATATACGGAAGGAACTTGTGTCCCTCGTCCGGACGCAACTTGCGATTGCGGTATTTCTCGTTATACAGCTTGATGTTGTTTACATACGCCTGGCTCAGGAGTTCGTACCGCTCATCCATTTCCACGCAGAGCGATCGCAGGATCTTGTCGGCCATTTCCGGCTTCTTCACAATGCAGTTCGCCCTTTCCTCGGCCTCGTCCGCGCTGTCCGGCAGGACCGCCAGGTAATGCTTCAGCAATTTCTCGTAAGCCGAGAACTCCACCATCTTCGGGTCGATGAACACGAGTTTCAACTCCGAAGGATGCTTGGAATACAGCAGCGAGGCCACGATCACGTTCAGACCCACGGACTTACCCTGCTTCGTTGCACCCGCCACCAGCAGATGCGGCGCATCGGCCAGGTCGAACACCTTTACCTTCTGGGTGATGGTATAGCCGATGGCCACCGGAAGTTCCGCCTTGGAGCGGCGGAAGGCATCGTCGTTGAGCATGGCCTTCAGCGGCACGATGGACGGCCGGTCGTTGGCCACCTCGATTCCCACGGAGTCCTCCAGGGTAACCACGCGTACGCCCTTGGCATTCAACGACATGGCAATATCTTCCTGCAAACTCTTGATGGCAGAGATCTTCACGCCGGGAGCCGGATATACCTTATATAACGTAACGGTCGGGCCCACATTGGCCTTCACCTCGTTGATCTGGATCTTGTAGTTCGCCAGGGTGGCGATGATCTTGTTTTTGTTGCGCGTAAGCTCCTCGGTGGAAATATCCTGGCGGGACGAGGCATAGTCATCCAGCAGGTCCAGCGACGGGAATGCATAGTTCGGGAGTTCGGCCCGGTTGTCGATCCGCGGCAGCTCCTTCTTCACTTCCGTGTCGATCTTATCGCCCTCCACGATCTCGAATCCGGGTTCCGCTTCATCAGCCTGCAGCGCCTCTTCTTCCACATCGATGTCCTCCCCGGAAGGATCGGTCACGGGCGTCTGCCCGCGCGGGAAGGTCCTGGCAGGAGCGGGAGCCGGTTCCGGAAGCGGTTCGGGTTCCGGCTCGGATTTGGATTCCGTCATCCACGAAGGAAGCGGCGATTCCTCCGGTTCCGCCTCCTCCTTCGGCGCGCGCGGCTGTCCCAGCGACAACAGCCAATCCGAGAAGGAGTTGCCCAGCAGGAAGACCCAGCCGGCCAGCAGGATTACCAGCAGTACACCGCTGATGACGGTTCCGAACAGATTCTGCGCCCACGCGATGACCGCCGACCCGCCATCGCCGCCCAGACCGCCGTCAAAAGCGGAATCCAGGCCCGTCAGCGAGGAAAGATAGGCCAGCAGGAACGAGGCCACGATGGCACCGCTCAGGGCGATGAAGAAGGTCCGCAGCAGGGATTGTTTCCACCGTCCCAGCAGCAGGCGGATGGCAATTGCCACCAGGATGATAATCAGCGCGTAACTGCCCAGGCCGAACCATTTCCCGTAGAGGAAATGGGCCCATTTCAGGCCGGTTTTTCCGCACATGTTCGCTACCTGCTCGGCCTGCGACATCATGGCAGGGTCGCGCAGGAGACTCTGGTCAGCCTTCCACGTAAAAAGGTAAGAGGTCACCGACAAAAAGGTGAAAAGCGCAAACGCGGCGACCACCAGGCCGGAGATAAACCTCACGCGAGCCTTTTCGCCATCGTCCATGGTCTTCCAAAAGGTGAAAAGCCGTTTCATCCGAGTCTATTTTCGATTCTTGTTTTTCTTGTTGAATTTGCCGTTGCGGCCTCCCTGGCGGGCGCCGCCCACATTCACGCTCATGCCCGGGCGCGAGAAATTGGAATCGCCCGAAATCTTGGAGAGCTCGATTCCTTCCGGAACCTTGATGCGGCCGTCGGAGAGTTTTTCGATATCGGCGAAGATGGTCTCATCGGCCACGCTGTCTTTGTTCCAGATGAGATACTGCTGGCGCATGTAGATGGCCAGGGAACGGATCATCGCGGTTTTCACCTCGCCTTCGGGCTCGGTGGCAATCAGGTCAATGATGCTTTCGATGTTGCGGCCGTAGTGGCGTGCCTTTACCGGCTTGGTTTTCAAAGGAATCGTGAGCGGAGCGCTCTCCAGGACAGCCGGTTCGGGGGCCGGATACGGAGCATCGACATCCAGGTCCAGACCTGCAATCAGATAGAGGTGGTCCCAGAGCTTGTGCTCATAATCTTCCTGCGAATGGACCTGCGGATTCAGCAGTTCCATCACCTTTACGATGGCCCGCGCCTGGTCCGTCCGCTTGGCGCGGTCGCGCACCTGTTTCATCTGCTCCACCATGGACAGGACATTCCGTCCATACTCCGGCATCACCAGATTTTCCCGTTCGGTATTGTAGAACAATTTAATTACTTGATCGGTAGCTTCCATAAAGACATTGTATCATGAAGTGCAAATATAATAAATTATTCTACAACATCCACTTCATTTTCCTGTAAGTACCAGAGATATCCTTCCACGGAAGGCCAGCCCATCCGGCGGCACAAGGCCACATAGCGGCCGACCTGTTTGCGGTGCGCGGCATGGCGGACGCCAAATTTATAGTCAATGACGATGAGTCCCCCGTCGGGCCGGCGCACCACCCGGTCCGGCCGCCATACGGCGCCATCCGTATCCGCGATGGGACATTCCGTCATCACGGCCGACCGGTCTTCCGGGAACCAGCCCCGGTCCGATACGGAACGGATCCGCCCGGCCAGCCATTCCCGCGCTTCTTCGGCCTCGGGGCCGGACAGTGCGCCGGATGTAAGTGCCTCATTGACAGCACCCGGCAAGTCTGTAGGCACGCAGACTTTGGAAAGAATCCCGTGCAGGACAATTCCCCGCAAACGCTCCGATGCACCCACGCCCACGGTCCCTTCCTCCCCGAAGAAATCGGACGCATCCGCACTCAGGCGCAGGCGGCCGTCCAGCGGATAAGACGGATAGGCCGACGCCACGCTCCGGGCCGGCTCCTTGCGTTTCAGCTGCCGGAAATCATAGAAGGTCCCGTAGAACCGGGTGTCCGCATCCACGAATTCCCGCAGCAGGTCGGCCACTTTCGCACTGCGCACATCGTCGGCACAAATGACGTGCAGGCCGTCCACCGCCCGGGTCAAGGCCACATAGAAGGTATTGATGTTGTCGATATATTGCAAGAGCCGCTCCCGGGCATAGGCCCCTTCGAACAGAGTCGCATCCGTCTTGCTGGACACATGCACCTGATAGACGCCGTCCGCAACCCCTTCCAGCGGAGTCCCGTCCAAAGCCGGCCGGTTCCAGCTGTCTGTATCGCGGAAAAGGCCCACCTCTTCGGCATAGGGGAAAATCACATACGGGAATTCCAGTCCCTTGGCCTTGTGCACCGTCATGATGCGGACCGCGTCGGCATCGTCCGGAGAACTGATGGTGGGGTCTGCATCCTGCCAATCTTTCAGGAAAGCGGCCGCGGAATGGCCGTTCACCAGGGTCCATTCCTGGAGTTCATCCATGAACGACTGGATGTAAAGCACTTCACTGTCAAAGAGTTCCGGATCCGAACGACGGATTTCGCGAAGCAGCATCTCGCAGAGTTCGGGCAGGGAATGCTGGCGGGAAGACAGGACCTCGGGGTCCACCGTCAGGGTCTGGGCCAGGAAAGAATTCACCGTATCGGCCGGATTCTCCACGTAACTGAGCAACGACACCAGCCGCCGGACCGTCACCGAAGACTTGACGTGCAGGGAATCGTCCGAGATGACCTTGATCCCGTTGGCCACCAGCAGTTGGGCGATATGGGAACCCGTGTCGTTTTTGCGCACCAGGATGGCCACGTCACAGGGGCGGGCACCGGCGGAAAAAGCCTTCTGCAACGAAGCCAGTACCTGTTCGTCCTCTTCCTCCGCCGGGCAGAAGGTCACCTCAACGCTGCCCTCGGCCGGATCTGTGCAGCGGACATGCTGCTGCACACCGGCGTACATGTTCCGGATCCGGTCTCCCGAGCCGCACAGTTCGTCCAAGCGGCGGGCGGCGTAGGCGAAGAATTCGCCATTGAAATCCACGATGGTTTTCAGGCTGCGCCAGTTGTCTTCCATTTCCGTCACCGCACTGCCCGGGAATTCTTCCCCGATCTCGCTGTCCAGCAGGTTCCAATCCGAACCCCGCCACCGGTAAATGCTCTGTTTGACATCGCCCACGATCAGGCTCTCGCGCCCATAGTCGTCACTCTCGTGCAGCAACGGGCGGAAATTCGCCCACTGGATGCGCGAGGTGTCCTGGAATTCATCCAGGAGGAAATGCTCGAACCGAACCCCCAGTTTCTCATAGACAAAGGGCGTGTCCTGTCCGTCTATGATCTTCAGCAGCAAGGAGTTGGAATCATCCAGACTAAGGACGTTCTTTTCCTTGAGCAAGGCTTCGAACGTACTGTACAATTCTCCCGCGATGCCCAGTTCGTACAACTGGCTCCGCAGCAGCCGGGCTGTCCGATAGACCTTGTACGGCTGCCCGAACAGGTCGCAGAAAGCCTGCAGCGGAGCTTCCAGCCGGCCCTCGACCCTTCCCAGCAGTTTCGCATTCTCCTTGGAGAACCATTTCGACGAATCGCCACAGGTCCGGACAAAGGTCTCGGTCGGCGCTGCTATCTCCCCTTTCCGGTCTGCCAGGCCGGTATAGTCCTGGATCTTACCCAGCCAGCCCCGGGTTGTCTGCTTCGGTTCCACGCCACACGATTCAAGCAAGTCCAGGACCGCTTGTGCCTGGTTCTTCACCCGGGTACGGAAGTCCTCTTCCGCCTTTTTGAAGACAGTTTGGATACGCTGCAGGTTTTCCGGCGAATAGAAGGTTTTCTCGTCGATGCCCGCCGCCTCAATCTGCTCGCGGAAAGCATCGCTCTTCAACTGCTCGGCCATTTTGTACAAAGCCTCCTCCAGGCTGAAGGAGCCCTTCTCGTTTAGCCGGTCCATCACGCTGGCCGTCACCCATTTCAGCAAGGGACTCCCCTCGTTCAAAGATTCCAAAATCCGGTCCACGCTTTCATGTACCAGCGATTTTTTATCCAGTTCCACCTGATAGGAGGCGAAGCGGCCGATCTCGCGGGAGAAGGCTTTCAGGGTCTGCTGGAAGAAGCGGTCGATGGTGCTCACCGCAAAGGCCCCGTAGTCGTTCAGGATGTCGCTCACCAGCTGTCCGGCCCGTTGTTCCAGTTGGGCGGCGGTATAGCCCCGATCCGCAAATTCCGGATAAAAGGGGGATGATGCCGCATCGCGCGCCAGCTTGTCCAGCTCTTTCAGGATGCGGCTCTTCATTTCTGCCGTCGCCTTGTTGGTAAAGGTAACGGCCAGGATGTGCCGGTAGGCATACCGTTCTTCCGAACCCAGCAGGAGTTCGATATATTTGCCTGTCAGGCGGTGCGTCTTTCCGGAACCCGCCGAAGCTTTCAGAATCCGTATCATCGTCCGCAGATATTTTTAAAATCACAATAGGAGCAGGTCTTGGGGTCCGTGGTCCGGCGCCAGGGGACGGAGAGATCCGTCAACTCGTCCAGGAGACCCGTCACCGCCTCGTCCATCAGCCGGCCGAATTCCGCGCTGGCGGGAACCTCCTTCAGCGGGCCCGCGAAAAGGCGCGCCACCGGGTACAGCACGTTCAGGACCTGCTTCCCGCGCGTCTGCTCCTCCATGGACTGGTCGTACAGGTACATCTGGAGAGCGATTTTGGGCCGCTTGCCCGTTTCCGGTCCGAACAGTGCCTCGACCACCTTGGCAGCGTTCCCGTCCGTAATTTCCACCTCCTGGTCGGCCACCCGACCGGTTTTATAATCCACGATCCGCACCTCGCCGTCCCGGAAGGAATCGATCCGGTCGATGAAACCGATGAAGTGGAAGCCGTTCCACTCCCAGATCTTCTTTTCCTCCAGGCCCAGCACGCGGAAAAACGATATGCCGCGCGCCTGCAGGAGGGCCAGGTCGCACTGCAGGGTTTTCAGGACATATTGCAGGATCACATCTTCCAGCACCAGGTTCCGCCCGGTTACTTCCGGGGCCCGGAGTTCCGTCAGGATATGCTGGCGGATGCGCGCGCGCAGGTCCTTCTTCCCCGCTATCAGCCGGGTCAGGTATTCCTGGTCGATGCGCGGACGCGGCCGGCCTCCCTCCGAATACAGGTCTTCCATCGTCTTGTGGAAGACATTTCCCATCATCCCCGCATCCAGGCTCTCCTGCACCGCTTCCTCCACTTCCAGCGAGCGCACGGTGGCAAAATAGAATTTGGCACCGCAGTCCAGGTAATTCTTCAGGGCCGATGCCGACAGCAGCCGCTCCCGCACCGTCGCCACGTCTTCGGGCGACTTGGGGATATCCTCGCTGGAGACCGTCCCGCTCAGCGAGCCGGCCGTTGCCACGCGCTCGTCCAGATTCACCTTGAAATGATAACGTAACTGCTTGATATAACGGCTCTCCTCGCCGCTGCGCAACTTTTCGGAACGGGTATCGTACAACAGCCAGACCTCCTGGGAGCGCTGCAGCAGGCGATAGAAATAATACGCCCAGACGGCGTCCTGGAATTCATAGGTCGGCAGGCCGAAACCCTTGCGCAGTTCCGGCGGAATAAACGAGGCGCTCACGCTCTTGCGCGGGAAAAGGCCCTCGTTGCACGACAAGATAATCAGGTTGCGGAAGTCCAGCGCACGCGTTTCCAGCGGTCCCATTACCTGGAGCCCCTTCAGCGGTTCGCCGCGGAACGGGACCGTAGCGCCGGAGAGGAGCTGGCCCAACAAGCGGATGAAGGTCTGCGGCAGCACCGCCAGGGCGCATGCCCGCAGGCGGCTCACCGCCAGATAGTATTTCCGGGCGAATTCCAGTTCCAGGGCGATATCCGGTTCCTCCCGGACCGCCGTTGCCACCGCCGACACCACTTCCTGCAGGTAGGCGGCCAGGGCATCGGTCTGTTCGGCGGATGCTTCCGCAGCACCGGTCAGCACCGGACGGAAAAGGGTCCGCATCAGCCCGTCCGCCGCCAGATCGGCTTCGGGGATATAGTACCGGGCCTGACGTTTGACATCGGCCACGACCTTCATGGCCGCTTCTCCGGCTGCCCGGCGGAAAAGCGAGTTGGAGAAAACGGCCCAGACCTGCCGGTGGTAGAACATCCACCCGGAAGGGCCTTTGCGCAGATGCAGTTGCAGGGTGGCCACGGTGGACATCAGGTCGAACAGGGCGCCGGAAGACATCGGATAACCCATGGTGACATTGATATCTTCCACCTTGGGCGGGATGCTGGAGAGCAAGGTGGGCAGGAGGGATTCATCGGGCAGGACCACCGCGCACGTGCGGTCCACCTGCTCCATCCCTTCCAGGATGGCACTCACCTGCTTGGCCTGACCGGTGGAAGACGGGACGCCCACCACATGGATGACGGGTACCGGGAGGCCGCCGGGATCCAACGGGAAGGCCTGCGGGAAATCCGCCACGTTCCGGGCCATGAAGAAGGAACTCTTGTTGTCCTTGTCACGCACCCAGTCGCTGGAAAAATCCCAGCAGAACTCGGCCAGGCCGGCCTGCTGCATGCGGCGCAGCACCGTCCGTTCGCTCTCGCTCAAGGCATTCAGGCCTACGAAAACGAACTTCTCCACCCCGGGGAACTTCCCCGCCAGCAGATCCACGGCACTGCGTTCCTGCATCTGCTCGGCCAACGAGCGGTACAGCATGCCGGGATAGGCCATGCCCTTTTCCTGCAGCCGTTCCCGGAAACGGGTGTACAGCGGCAGGAGGATATCCCAGATCCGGAAAAACGCCACCGCCATCCGGCTGCCTTTCGCGAAGTGACCGGCCAGGCGGGTAATGGCCTCGCGCTGGGCCTCGGACAGGTATTCGAAGCCATCCTGCAGTCCCTTGAAATCCGATACGTTCGCAAACAGGTGGCCGGGATGGACGAGGTATTTGTCCACATCGTCAAAATCGCCCAGCAGCACATCGCCCCAGAAGATGAATTCATCCAGCGGTTCGGCTCCCGGACAGACTTCGCGGTAGCAATCGTACAATTCCAGCAGCAGGCTCACCCGGTCCGTCGCCGCGGTCCCATACATATAGGAAAAGAACGCGTCCATGGTGTACATGCGCGGGAGGAAAACCGGACGGTCTCCCCCGGCTACTTCCTCGGAGAGGAAACGGCCAAAGAATACGCTGCTGCGACGGTTCGGGAAGACAAAACAGCGTTTGTCCAAATCATATGCCGGATAATAGTGGCCGGCGACCTGCTTCAAAAAAGGCTCCATATAGCATTTATACTCACAATATAGCCATTTTTTACACCACGAACAAAAATATTTTCAGAAATCAAAAATATCTTTTATCTTTGCAAATACAATTTAGAAAATTTCAAATTTAAAACATTTCAATTATGAAGAAGAAATTCAGATGCATGGTTTGCGGTTATGTGTACGAAGGCGAAAACCCGCCGGAGCGCTGCCCGCAGTGTAAGGCTCCCGCCAGCAAGTTCGTGGAAATCAAAGATGAGGACGGAAAACCCCAGTGGGCCTGCGAGCACCACATCGGTGACGGCAAGGTAGAGGACGCCGAAGTCCTCCAGGGCCTGCGTGACCATTTCAACGGCGAATGCAGCGAAGTGGGCATGTACCTGGCCATGAGCCGCCAGGCCGAACGCGAGGGCTATCCGGAGATTGCCGATGCCTTCAAGCGTTACGCTTTTGAAGAGGCCGAGCACGCCGCCAAATTCGCCGAACTGCTGGGCGAATGTGTCTGGGATACCAAGACCAACCTGGAGAAGCGGTACCAGGCCGAGGCCGGTGCCTGCGAAGGCAAGCTGGCCATCGCCACCCGCGCCAAACAGCTGGGCTACGACGCCATCCACGACACCGTGCACGAGATGGCCAAGGACGAGGCCCGTCACGGCGCCGGCTTCTACGGCCTGCTCAAGCGCTATTTCAATCAGTAAAATCTTCGCCGGCATCGAAGTTGATGCCGTCCCATAGATGCTCCATGGCCCGCCGGTCTTTCTTGGTGGGCCGGCCCGAGCCCCGGTCCCGACGGATAAAGAACGTCTCGACCGGGGCCCGCAGTTTATCCAGCTCGGACTGCGGGGTCAGGTTCTCCGCATAATCGGGCACCAGCTGCGCTCCCACGCGGTTTTCCAGCAATCGGATCACACGGTAGGAATAACGCACCGTCCCCTTTTGGATCTCGATGACTTCACCCGGCTTCACCTCCTTCGAGGGCTTGGCGGGCGATCCGCCTACGCGGACCTTGTTGCCCTTGCAGGCATCGGTGGCATCGCCCCGCGTCTTGAAAACGCGGATGGCCCACAGGTATTTATCGATACGGACAGAATCGGCCATCGTCTATTGGATTTCCAGAAGGACGGTACCGGGTGCTTCCGGAACCAGATAGAATTCATCCACCTCGGCCGGGACCAATACCGTTTGGCCGGCCTGCAGCATCACGGTCTCCGCGGGCCGGTTTTCGTCGCGCAGCTGAACGGAGGCCGCTCCCTGCAGGCAATGGTAGATGGTGTAGCGGTCCTGCCCTTCCGAGGAGATGCGCAACGGCTCGGCCAGCTGCAGTTTTACCACGCGGAACTGTTCCTGGACCGCCAGTGTTTCCGCTCCGAAGACCTTCGTGCCGGGAACGGCTTCCGGCTCCTTCCACGGGCGGAAATCGATGAAATCGAAAGCCTCTTCCAATTCATCGTCATGCCCCGGATCATAAATGCGGAGTGCCAGTTCGGAAGCCTCGGACACTTCCAGGATCTTCAGCCCGGGACCGGCCGCATAGACTGTGCACGGGGGAATCAGGTACGTCTGCCCCGCTTTCGGATGCACCGCATGCAGGACATCATCCACCTTCCCGGCCAGGCAGCGGCGATAAAAATCCTCTGCTTCCACCTCGCGGGAAAAGCCCAGGTACAGGGTGGCATCCGGATCGGCCGACAAGATATACCACAGGGCCGTTTTCCCGAAGGCGTCGTACCGCTGACGGGCAATATCGTCCGGGACATTCACCCGCAGGGGCGTGCGGGCTTTCACATCCATCGTCTTGACCGATACCGGGAACTGCGTTCCGTAATCCTGGAAGGCGTTCTCCCCCACCAACCGGTCCAGATAGGTTTCCATAAGCTCGCTGAGCGGGTTCGAGGCCAGCCAGCCGTTTTCCACAAGGGTATCGGCAAAGCCCAGGTCGGCCAGGTGATAACGGGCTCCCGTTTCCGGAGAATCCTGGGGAACCAGGCGCATGGGGTATAGTTTCTTCTCTTCTTCCACTTCTATTTTGTTTTCAACGTTTCTTTATTTTTGAACGACTAATATACGAATTTTTGGTATATTTGTCCATATTTATGATAGGGACAATTGTTAATACCGCCTGTATCCTGGTCGGATCGGTCACAGGGAGTCTCCTGAAAAAAGGGTTGGGAGAGAAATACCGCGACGTGCTGTACTTTGCCATGGGTCTCGCCTCCATGGCGCTGGGCATCAGCACCTTCACCCAAAACCTGCCCAAGAGCGAATTCCCCGTCCTGTTTATCCTGAGCCTGGCCGTCGGCGGGGTGGCCGGTACGGCGCTGGATCTGGACGGACGTGCCAAAGCCGTCATTGCCCGCCGGGGTGGAGAAGGCCTGGCCAACGGCCTCATTTCCGCCTGCCTGCTGTTCTGCGTGGGGACGTTTTCCATCGTCGGCCCCATCATGAGCGCCACCACCGGGGACAACACCTTCCTGTACACCAATGCCACCCTGGACCTGGTTACCTCCATGGTCTTTGCCGCCACATACGGCATCGGCATCGCTTTTTCCGCCGCCATCCTGTTCTGCTGGCAGGGATTTTTCTACCTGCTGGGGAAACTGGCGGCCGAATCGGTCCTCCTACAGGGAACCCTCATCAATGAGCTGGCCATCGTGGGCGGTGTCCTCATCCTTTCATCGGGTCTGTCACTGCTTCGGATCAAAGACTGCAAAACCCTCAACTACCTGCCTGCCCTGCTGGTTCCGGCACTCTGGTTCCTGGCGAAGCAGGCCATCTAGCGATACGTAAACCACCCATTATATTTCAGTATGTCCTACCAACCGTTCTTCAATCCCGAAGAATCCTATTCCCGTTCAGAGATCGAGGCCCTTCAGCTTGACAGGCTTCAGGCCACGGTCAAGCATTGCATGAATTCCCCGTTCTACCGGGAACGGTTCCGCAAGGCCGGGCTGACGCCTGCGGATATCCGCACGCTGGACGACCTCAGGAAGATTCCCTTCACCACCAAGCAGGACCTGCGCGATACCTATCCGTTCGGAATCGCCTCGGTTCCGCTCGACAAATGCGTGCGCCTGCACTCCTCCAGCGGCACCACCGGCAATCCCACGGTCATCCTGCACACGCAGGATGACCTGGACGAATGGGCCAATGCCGTGGCCCGCTGCCTGTGGATGGTAGGCTGCCGTCCCGAAGACGTGTTCCAGAACACATCGGGCTACGGAATGTTTACCGGCGGACTCGGCTTCCAGTACGGCGCCGAGAAGGTGGGCATGCTTACCGTCCCCGCAGCGGCCGGCAACACCCTGCGTCAGCTGAAGTTCTTCACGGACTTCGGCACCACCGTGGTGCACGCCATCCCTTCTTACGCCGCCCGCCTGTATGAAGTGATGTGTGAAAAGGGCATCGATCCCCGCCGGGACACCCGGCTCCGCACCCTCGTGATCGGAGCCGAACCGCACTCCGAGGATACGCGCAAGCGCATCGAAGAGATGCTGGGCGTGAAGGCGTACAACTCCTTCGGCATGTCGGAGATGTGCGGTCCCGGTGTCGCCTTCGAATGTCCCGAGCAAAACGGCATGCACATCTGGGAGGACTATTACATTGTAGAAATCGTGAATCCGGACACCCTCGAGCCCGTTCCGGACGGAGAAGTCGGCGAACTGGTGCTGACCACGCTCAAGCGCGAAGCCATGCCGCTGCTTCGCTATCGCACACGCGACCTGACGCGCATCCTGCCCGGAGAATGCCTCTGTGGCCGTCATCACATCCGGCTGGACCGCATGAAAGGCCGCAGCGACGACATGATCATCCTCAAGGGTGTCAACATCTTCCCTATCCAGATCGAGACCATCCTGATGCAGTTCCAGGAGCTTGCCTCCGACTACCTTATTACCCTCGAAACCGTGGATGACAACGACGCCATGACCGTCGATGTAGAGATGAAAGACCTCTCTCTTGATGACTACGGCAAACTCCAGACCCTTACCCGGGAGATTACCCGTCAGCTCCGCGACGAAATCCTGATTACGCCCAAGGTCCGCCTCGTGCCCAAGAATTCCCTGCCGAAGAGCGAGGGCAAGGCCGTGCGGGTCGTCGATACCAGAAAGAAATATTAACAATCCCCCACCATGACAGTCCACCAGCTTTCCGTCTATATAGAGAACAAGTCCGGCGCCCTTGTGAGCGTGCTGCGTCTTCTGAAACAGGAAAACATCCAACTGATTGCTTCCACCATCGCCGACACCGTCGACTACGGTATCTTCCGCATCATCTGCTCGCAACCGGAAAAGGCTTACCACGTCCTGAAGGATGCCGGCGTGGCCGTTTCGCTCTGCGAAGTGTTCGCCGTGGAACTTGACGACCGTCCCGGCATGGCCGCCGACGCCATCGAACTTTTCGCCAGCGAAGGCATCAGCCTTGCCTATCTGTATTCCTTCCTGCTGAACGGGAAGGGGGTCCTTGTCTTCCGGACCGATCATGCAGAAAAGGCCGCCGAGGTCATCACCTCTCACGGCCTTCACATCATCAAAGAAAAGGATCTCTCCCGCCTGCTGTAGGACTTACAGCATTGCCTTCAAATCCTCCTCCATCTCCTCCGGCTCAGCCGTAGGCGGGAAGCGCTTGATGGTAGCGCCATCGCGGCTGACGAGGAACTTGGTGAAGTTCCAGAGGATGTCGCTGTCCTTTTCCACGCTCTTGCTGATGCCCTTGAGCATGGCATGCGTAGCCTTGGCCTTCAGTCCCTTGTATTCCTCGGTGGGCGCCTGCGCTTTCAGGTACTCGAAAACGGGAGCGGCATTCGCGCCGTTCACATCGATTTTGGCCATAAGCGGGAAGGTCACGCCGTGGTTGATGCGGCAGAATTCGGCAATTTCCTCATTGCTGCCCGGTTCCTGGTGGGCGAACTGGTCGCAAGGAAATCCCAAAATAACCAGACCCTTCTCCTTATACTGCTGATAAAGGGCCTCCAGGCCGTCATACTGCGGGGTGAAACCGCACTTGGAAGCGGTGTTGACAATCATCAGCACCTTGCCTTCGAACTGGGCGAAGTCCACTTCCGCGCCCTTGTTGTTCAAGGCCTTGAAATCATAAATCTTTGCCATATCGTTGTGTTTATTAATCGTTTACCAATATGCAAAGATACAATAATTTTTCT
>OCTW011519565.1_pt1 | contig 18481 bp, 20 predicted proteins | sample 1539671 | NCBI WGS metagenome assembly OCTW01 (sample SAMN02144230, study PRJEB22623) | gut metagenome | biome: sheep rumen | host: Ovis aries | place: New Zealand
TCCACATCTAAAAATAACTCTAATAGATTCATTATTAAAAAGAGTTAATTACTTAAATGAAATAATAAAAGAGTTAAAACTAGAAAATATAACAGCAATTCATACAAGAGGAGAAGACTATAAAGAAACATTTGATTGCGTAACATCACGTGCTGTAGCAAACATAGAAAAACTAGTAGGATATACGATGCATCTAGTATCAAAAGGTGGAGTATTTGTTGCTATGAAAGGCGAAATTGATAAAGAATTAACAAAAGAAGTAGAGAATAAATTAAGTAAAAAATATATAATAGACAAAATAATCAGATTCAAATTACCAAAAGAAGAATCAAATCGAAGTCTAGTTATTATAAAAAACAAAGAGGCATAATGAAAATTATGTCTATTTTTGTAAAAAAACAAGTTGAAAGAAGATAAAAATTAGTTTATAATGTTAACATAGGGAAACTAAGAAAGAGTAAAGAAGTGGGGAGCTAATATGAATCCAGAAAAAAAAGATGAAGTTGTACAATTATATTTAGATGATATTATTCCTAATAGATTTCAACCACGAGAAGTCTTTGATGAAAGAGCTTTAAAAGAATTGGCTGTTTCAATTAGAGAGCATGGTGTTATTCAACCCATTATTGTTCGTAACGTTAATGGAAAATATGAAATCATAGCTGGTGAACGTAGATATAAAGCCTCTGCTTTAGCAGGATTGACAAAAATCCCAGCCATAATAAGAGATCTAGACGATAAAGAATCTTCAAAAGTAGCATTACTTGAGAATTTACAAAGAAAAAATCTAAATCCAATAGAAGAGGCAAGAACATATCAAAAAATATTAGAAATAGATCAAATGACTCAAGAAGAGTTAGCAAAAACAATGGGAAAAAGCCAAGCTGCTGTTTCCAATAAAATTAGACTATTAACATTACCAGAAGAAATTCAAGATGCTCTATTAAAAGAACAAATATCAGAAAGACATGCAAGAGCATTATTAAATCTTGATGATAGTAAAAGACAAAAAGAAATGTTAAAGAAAGTTATTACTAACAAAATGAGTGTTCGAATGCTTGAAGATGAAATAAAAGCAGAAATAAAAGGAGCTCAACCAGAACAACAAGAAGAGCCTCAAGATATAGGCCCTTCACTATCTATTAATAGTTTTGTTAATAATAGCCCATTAACACCAACTACAGATTTACCAGAAATTCAAGATAATTATGGTAAGGTGACAATTGCACCACCAGAAGGAGAGAGTATGCCAGCAGATAATAAATTTTTAAATTATGGTGAAATTGATAGTGACAATGACACTGACGATGATTTAAATGATATTCCACTAGGCGGAGGATCATCTTCAAGTATGTCACCATTAACACCAATGGATATAAATGATATTAAAGCAAATACAAGTTCAATAAATACAAATAATAACAATAATAATTCATCATTAGATAATTTATTAAATATCAGTCCATCACTATCTAATAATCCGCTAAATACTGATAGTTTTATAACACCAGCTGAAAAGATAGTTAAAACTGATACTCAAGTTAAAGAAAAAGCCGCTGATTATTTCACAACTCCAGATTTAGCAGCTGTAAATATTGCAACAGATTTACCATTACCAAATACATCAGGAAACTTAACAGTAGCTGATTCAACATCAGGTCATTATTCAACAGAAGATGCTATGGAAAAAATTAGAGCTTTAGTAACTGAATTAGAACAACATGGAGTACCTGTAAAAACAGATGAAATGAATTTTGATAAGTCATATCAAATAATCATAAAAATTGATAAAAATAAAGAATAAGAAAGTAGAAAAAGTTCTACTTTTTTTATTAAAATCATTTAAAAATATATAGATATTTGATACAATAAATTATGTAATGAAAATGGGTGATTAGATGGGAAAGATTATATCATTAGTAAATCAAAAAGGTGGAGTAGGAAAGACAACAACAAGTATCAATCTTTCCGCATCTCTAGCAGTATTAGGTAAAAAAGTATTATTAATAGACCTAGATCCACAAGGAAATACTACAACTGGAGTAGGTATTAATAAAGGTGATATAGAAAAAAGTGTATATGATGTCTTAATAGGTGAATGCAATATAACAGAAGCTATGGTAAAGACAAAATATAAAAATTTATATGTATTACCAGCAACAATCAATCTAGCAGGATTAGATATTGAGTTAGTAGAAAAAAGTCAACATGAAAGTGGATTCCTAAAAGGTGAGCAATTAAAAATTCATCTTCAAGATATAAAAGATAGTTTTGACTATATTATTATTGATTGTCCACCATCATTAGGAGTAATAACAACAAATGCTCTAACAGCATCAAATTCAGTAATTATACCAGTACAATGCGAATTCTTTGCTTTAGAAGGAATTACTCAATTACTAAGAACTATTATGTTAGCTCAAAAAACATTAAATCCAACATTAGATATAGAAGGAGTGCTATTAACAATGTTAGACTCAAGAACTAATTTAGGATTTGAAGTAGTAGAAGATATAAGAAAATTCTTTAAAGAGAAAGTATATAATACAATCATCCCAAGACTAGTAAGATTAACAGAAGCTCCATCTCATGGAGAACCAATCATAGCCTATGATCCAAAGAGTAGAGGATCAGAAGCTTATTTAAATCTAGCAAAGGAAGTGATTTCTAGAAATGGAAAATAATAATCAAGAAATTCCTAAAAGAAGAGCCTTAGGAAGAGGACTAGAAGAATTATTTAATAGTGAAGTACTAGATTACAGTAAAGTAGAAGAAAAAATATTAACAGAAACACCAAAAGAAGAAATTATCAAAGTGAAATTATCTGACTTGAGAGCAAATCCATATCAACCAAGAAAAAACTTTGATGAACAAGCTCTAGAAGAATTAGCTTCTTCTATTAAAGAACATGGTGTTTTTCAACCAATTATTGTTAAAAAAAGTATTAAAGGTTATGAAATAATTGCCGGAGAAAGAAGAGTAAAAGCATCTAAAATGGCTGGCTTAGAAGAAATACCAGCAATAGTTAGAGATTTCAATGATACTCAAATGATGGAAATAGCTCTTTTAGAAAACTTACAAAGAGAGAACTTATCTGCTATTGAAGAAGCAAATGCATATAAAAAATTAATTGATACTTTAAATTTAACTCAAGATTCATTAGCAAAACGTCTTGGTAAAAGTAGATCTCATATTACAAATATGTTAGGTTTATTAACATTACCAGAAGATATACAAGAAGAAATAACTAATAAACAAATAACAATGGGACATGCTAGAGTATTAAGTAAATTAGAAAATATAGATCAACAAGAAGAACTAGCAAAAAAAGTAATTAATGAAGGAATAAGCGTAAGAGAATTAGAAACGCTTACAACAGAACCAAGTGAATATAAAAGAACAAATCCAATCAAAAAGACAAAAGAAGTAAATGAATATCAATATTTACAAGATGAATTATGCGAAAAGCTTGGTACTAAAGTAAAAATAGGTAAAAATAAAATAGAAATAAACTTTGTAAATACAAATGACTTAAATAGAATACTAGAGATAATGAATATTGGAGGATAATATGATAAAATTATTTGATTCAATAACAATTAATCTAAATCATATAGTATATCCAATAATATATATCTTAATGGGCGTAGTTATCTATAATATTATAAAAAATATTATAAGCAAACTACCTCGTTTTTCTAAAAAAGCTCTAAAGCCAGCTCAAGCTCAAAGAGTAAAAACAATAAGATTATTAATTCTAAATATAATTAAATATATTATTGTAATCTTAGTTGTTTTAGCAATTCTATCAGTATTTGGAATAAATGTTAAATCAATATTAGCTGGATTAGGAATAGGAACTGCAATTATAGGTTTAGCTTTCCAAGATATGGCTAAAGACTTAATTGCCGGAATAGGAATAATAACAGAAGGAACATATGATGTAGGTGATACAATAGAAGTAGAAGGATTTATGGGAGAAGTAATAGCTCTTGGTCTAAAAACTACTCAAATAAGAAATTATAAAGGAGCAGTAAAAATTATATCTAATAGATATATGGATAATATTATTAACTATAGTCTTAATAATTCACTAGCTCAAGTAGATGTATCAGTTGCTTATGAACATAATTCTAAAGAAGTAGAAGAGGTATTAAATCAATTAATAAAAGATTTAAATGGCAAAATAGAATTTACAAAGAAAGATATAGAAGTATGGGGAGTAGAAGACTTAGCAGACTCATCAGTTGTCTATAGAGTAGTAGTAGAATGTGAACCAACAAAGAACTTTATAGTCCAAAGAAAACTACGTAAAGAAATAAAAGATGCTTTTGATAAAGCTAAGATAAAGATTCCATACAATCAGATTGAGGTGCACAATGGAAAATAAAAGCTATACTTTAGGAACAATAGTAGAAATGAAAAAAGCTCATCCTTGTGGAACAAACAAATGGGAAGTTGTTAGAGTAGGAGCAGACATAAAAATAAAATGTTTAAACTGTAATCATACAGTTATGCTACCTCGTGTAGATTTCAATCGTAAACTAAAAAAAGTTCTCGAGGAGAAAGGAGCATAATATGAATGAAAAAAGAAAATTAAAACTGAAAAAGTTTTATTTCCATCCTATTACTATATTCATTTTATTAACATTATTAGTAATGGTATTAAGTGGAATATTCTCAGTTTTTCAAATGCAAGCAACTTATAACACTGTAAATATTAATTCAAAAGATCTAGAACCAAATCTAGTAGCAGTAGAAAACCTATTAGGATTCGAAGGAATTAAGTTCTTAATAAGTAATGCTGCTAAAAACTTTTTAAGTTTTGGTCCATTAGGAATGTTATTAATATCATTATTAGGATTAACAGTTGCTGAAGGAACAGGTTTTATTGAAACATTAACAAAAAGACATTTATCAAAAATGCCAAAAGTATCATTAACATTCATCGTATTATTTGTTGCAACAGTTTCATCTCTAATAAATGAAGTAGGATATGCAATATTAATACCATTAGTTGCTTTAGTATACTTTATGATGGGAAGAAATCCGATACTTGGTATAGTAACAGCCTTTTGCGGAGTATCATTTGGTTATGGAGTATCAATATTCGTAGGATCAACAGAAGTAGCCTTAATGAATTATACTAAACAAGCAGCATTATTAATTGATGATACAACACATATTGCTTTAACTTCAAATTTAATCTTCATTATAGTAGCTTCTATTATTTTATCTATAATAGGAACTATTATAATTGAAAAGATTATTTCTCCACGTATAGGAAAATATAAAAGAGAAGAAGAAGAAGCAAAAACAGTTCAATATAGAGTATTAGATATAGAAGAAGAAGAGCAAAAGAAAATTGAAACTGAAAAGAATGAAAAAAGAGGATTGAGATACGCCTTAGTAGTTACAATAATATCATTATTTATCTTTGTCTATGCCTTAATACCTGGATTACCATATTCAGGAATGTTACTAGATATGACAGAGAATACATATCTAAATCAATTATTTGGTGATAATTCATATTTCCAAGATGGATTTACATTCATGGTTTCATTATTCTTTGTTTTAGCCGGTATTGCTTATGGTATCGGTTCAAAATCAATTAAAAATGATAAAGAAATAATAGAAACAGCAAGTAAAAATTATCAAAATATCGGAAGTATTTTAATTCTAATGTTTGTAGTATCAGAATTTATTGCTGTATTTAGAAAGAGTAATATTGGTACAGTAATAACAGTTTGGTTAGCAAACTTATTAGAACATTTAGAAGTAAGTGGAATAGTATTAGTCCTAGTAGCATTAATTTTAATAGCAATTTCAGGATTATTCTTAACTTCACCTGCAAATAAATGGTTAATATTTGCACCAGTTGTAGTACCAATGTTTATGCAATCAAATATATCTCCACAATTTGCTCAAATAATAATGCGAGCAGGAGATTCAATGACTAAAGGTATAACTCCTTTATTAGCATCATTTGTAATCTATATAGGATATTTAAATATCTATAACTTACATAAAGAAAGACCATATACAATAAGAAAATCATTAAGTATGATTTCACCATACTTCTTACTAATATCATTAACATGGGTATTATTAATAATAGGATGGTTTATACTTGGTCTACCAATAGGTGCTGGAGTTTACCCAACATTATAAGAAAAACAAAAAGAAAGGAAAACCTTTCTTTTTTTATTCATCAGATAAATTATCAAAATATCCTTGTATAAATACAACAGGAGTACCCTTATCACCACTACCACTAGTTAAATCACATAAAGAACCAATTAAATCAGTAAGTCTTCTAGGAGTAGTACCTTGTGTAATCATTTGTCCTTTTAAATCAGCATCTTTCTTTCTAATTTCTTCTTTAATAGCATTCTTTAATTCATCACCATGTAAATCTGGAAATTTATTATCAGATACAAACTTTAATTTAATCTCATTAGGAGTACCCTCTAAACCACTAGTATAAAATGGAGAAACCACAGGATCAGCAAGTTCCCAAATCTTACCAACTGGATCTTTAAAAGCACCATCTCCATATACCATTACTTCAATATTCTTACCAGAAATCTCCTTTAATCTTCTTTGAATATTATCAACTAGCTTTTGTCCATCTTTAGGAAATAATTTAAGCCTTTCCTCAGTAGACTTATTAGATCCAAGTAATCCATATTTTTCATTATACCCAGAACCATTAATAGAATGATTCATTATCTCAAATAATCCAACTACCTTAGCCCCTTTATTTTCTAATAATTTCTTAGTCTTAACTCTAGTATGAATGTCACAATTAATAACATTAGTAGTATATTTAAGTATTTCTAACGGATTATTAGCAAGTACAAATATAGGTTCACAACCTTGCTCCTTAATTAAATCCCTATAAAAAGAAATCATATTAATACCAGTAAAAGGATGAATAAAATCACCAAATACTTTATTATAGTCTTCTTCACTAATAACACTAGTAAGATTAAAAGCACTATTTTCTAACTTATCTTCATCAAGTATACCATTACCAACTTCATCACTTGGAAAAGATAATTGGACATATAATTTCTTAGTACTTCTAGCTATTCCTTTTAAGATTAAAGAAAATCTATTACGACTAAGTATTGGAAAAACAATACCTAATTCATCAGGATTATTAAATCTTTCTTTTATATCAGTTGCGATATCATCAACACTACAGTAATTACCTTCACTAATTCCAACAACAGCCTCAGTAATTGCAACTACATCTCTGTCCCTAAATTCAAAACCTTCACTCTCACGAGCATCTAATAATGATTGAATAACAATATCTTCTAATTTGTCATTTTCTTTGATGATAGGAGTACGAATACCACGTACTACAGTACCAACATTTCTCAAATATATCACCTTCCATCCTAATTATATTATAAAAATAATAAAAAAAATATATATTCTTTAAATAACTAATAATATTTGATATAATACAAACGAAAGAAAGAAGTGATATTATGAGTTTAACAGCTGGAATAGTAGGTCTACCAAATGTAGGAAAAAGTACTTTATTTAATGCTATTACAAATCAAAAGATTTTAGCAGAAAACTACCCATTCGCAACAATAGAACCAAATGTTGGAGTAGTAACAGTACCAGATGAAAGAATGGATAAATTAAAAGAAATGTATGAACCAAATAGATTTATACCTACAGCTTATGAATTTACTGACATTGCAGGCTTAGTAAAAGGAGCATCTAAAGGAGAAGGTCTAGGCAATAAATTCTTATCTCACATTAGAGAAACAGATGCTATTGTAGAAGTAGTAAGATGCTTTGATGATGGTAAAATAATCCATGTAGAAGGAAGTATTGATCCAATAAGAGATATAGAAACAATAAATCTAGAGTTAGCAATAGCAGACTTAGATATTATTAATAATAGATTAGAAAGAGTATCAAAAAAAGCAAGAACTACCAAAGATAAAGATGATCTTATAGAAGTGGAAACCTTAGAAAAATGTAAAAAAGCTTTAGAAGAAAATATTCCTCTTCGTCAATTAGAATTTAATGAAGAAGAAGAAAAAGCTATAAAGTCATACAGTTTTTTAACAAAAAAACCAATTATTTATCTAGCTAATATTCCTGAAAGTGAATTAGGAGAACAAGATAACGAATATGTAAAACAAGTAAAAGAATATGCATCTCGCGAAAATGCTAGAGTAGTAAGTCTATGTGCAAAAGTAGAAGAAGAATTAAGTGAATTAGATCCAGAAGATAAGAAAGAAATGCTTGAAGGATTAGGATTAGATGGAAGTGGCTTAGATAAGTTAATAAAAGCAACATATGACATTTTGGGTTTAGCAACATATTTTACAGTAGGAAAAGATGAAGTAAGAGCTTGGACATTTAGAAAAGGAATGAATGCTAAAAGCTGTGCAGGAATAATTCATACCGACTTTGAAAAAGGTTTCATACGAGCAGAAGTAATGTCATATGATGATTTAATAAAATATGGCTCTGAATTAAAAGTAAAAGAAGCAGGAAAAGCAAGACTTGAAGGAAAAGACTATTTAATGCAAGATGGTGACATTTGTCACTTTAGGTTTAATGTCTAATGAAAAGCCAAATACAAATCTTTGAAGGTAATCAAGAACAAGGAATATTTTCCAAAGCCAAAAAGTTTTATAAAGAAAATGCAACAGATGAAGAAATATATAATAAGATAAAAGAAGCAAGAATTAAACTTGGTAATAAATATAACTTTAATGGTTTAAAAATGTTTCAAGTTCTCCAAAAGATGGAAGATAATGATGAATATGAAGACAATAAATCAGTAGAAATAACAGAAGAATATATGCAAAAAGAAGATTTTTTTACAGAAGAAATACATGCAGATATCTTAATAATTAGTAATAAATATAAAAAAGTAGCATTATCTCATCGCATGGCAGATTGCCCAGTATTGATATTAGAAGATAGAAAAATAGGTAAGACTGCTATAGCTCATTGTGGAATATATCATATAAATAGAGGTCTTCCACAAGCATTAATAGAAGAAATGATTAATAATCAAGGTAGTAATCCAGAAAATTTATATCTATATATTGGAAGCTATATTCATAAAGAATCATATATTTATGATACCTATCCAAAACAAGCTACAAATAAAGATATATGGAAAGATGCTATTGAAAAAGAAAAAGATGGTTATCATATAGATTTATTAAAAGCAATTACTAATCAAATAGAAAAATATAATATAAAAGAAGTAATAATAAGTCCTATTAATACAGCAGATAAGAATAATAATTATGCCTCTCATTATGAAGCAGTACATGGAAATAATAATAAATTAGGACAAAATATAGTAGGATTCTATTACAAATAAAAAAGAGATTAATCTCTTTTTATTTTTCTAATAAATTATAATCATTCTTATTAGCCTTGATATACTTCTCATATACATCTTCTAGACTTTGATACCCTTTACTTGAAGAAGAGTGTTCTAAGTTGAAATAATAATCATCACAATCAATTTTTCCATTACCAAGATTAATTACATCAATATCCTTACCATTTCTTAATACATTATCATATCTAACAGGTATATATAAAGTAAACCTATTCTCTTTTTTAGGCCAATCAGTATAAACAACTTTATAAATAGGAATATATACACTATTCTCTTTATTAGTTAATAAATACTCTTTTACTCTTTGAATATCTCCAACTGTTTGATAATCAAAATCCCCACTAGTTAACTTATCAATAGCTCTAGTAGAAGAACTATCAATAAATTTATAACTATGATTAGAAATATTATTAATATTTTCTAAAGGCTTATCAATAGTTCCTGACCACATACTAATAATGAATGCTCCAACAATTGTAAGCATAACTATCAAAGTCATAGTAATAATAATTCTTTGCATTAAAGAAGCTCTTTTAAAGGACTTCATTTTAAGTTCATTGATAGATAATAAATATTCTTCATTAGGATCTTTTTCTATTAAAAACTCTTTTTTGCAATAATCACATATTCCTTTTTTAGCATTCTCACTAAATTTAACATTAGCTCCACATCCAGGACATTTAGCCTCGACAATTTTCATAATATCACCCTAAAATAAGTATATTCTAAATAAAATAAAAAAACTAGACATTTCTTTAATACTTTGTTATAATACTACCGAGTATTTAAAATACTCCTTGGCATCTATAGATGTCCTTAAGTCCAAGAGGAGGTGTAGAAAATGACTAAATATGAAATTATGTTCATTGTAAGACCTGATATGGAAGAAGCTGAAATCAAGAAAACAGCAGAAGACATGAAAAAGGTTTTAACAGATGGCAAAGCAACAATCGTTGAAGAAAAAGCAATGGGACAAAGAGAACTTGCTTATGAAATCAACAAATTCACTACTGGATATTATTATTTATTAGTAGTTGAAGCAGAAGCTGAAACAGTAAAAGAATTTGATCGTGTTGTTAGAATTAACGAAAGTCTACTTCGTCATTTAATAGTTAAAGTAGAAGATTAAGAATAAGAGGTATGTTATGAATAAAGTAGTTTTAATAGGAAGATTAACTAGAGATCCTGAATTGAGATATACTGGAAGCAATATCCCAGTCGCAACATTCTCATTAGCTGTAAATAGAAACTTTTCTAATCAAAATGGCGAAAGAGAAGCAGACTTTATAAATATAGTAGTTTGGAGAAAACAAGCAGAAAACGTTAAGAATTTCTTAACACAAGGTAGCCAAGTTGCTATAGATGGTCGTATTCAAACAAGATCATATGATGATCAAAATGGCCAAAAAAGATATGTTACTGAAGTAGTTGCTGATAACGTTGAATTTTTAGGATCAAAAAATTCCTCAAACAATTCTAATACATCAGGTTCAAGTAAAAGTGAACCAACACCATATGACTTCAAAGATGATAGTAAGTCAGCTGGTACAGACATAGATAGTAATCCATTTGCTGATTTTGGTTCAAGTATTGAAATCAGTGATGATGAATTACCATTCTAATTCTAAAAAGGAGGAAATAAAATGGCAGAATTCAATCGTAGAAAGAAAAAAGTATGTATGTTATGTGCTGGAAAAACTGTTGATTACAAAGATCCAGAAACATTAAAAAGATATACAAATGAAAAAGGAAAAATCGTTCCAAGAAGAGTAACTGGAACTTGTGCTCTACATCAAAGAGAAGTATCTAAACAAATCAAAAGAGCACGTGCTATTGCACTTATGCCTTATACAAAATAAAATGTAGTAACAACTACATTTTTTTATTTAACGTAAACTTAAATAATAATTAGGCTAGAAATAACCCAAAACAAAAAAACTATGATACAATATAATTGTCTAAAAGATAGAGTTATTAAAACCACCGAATTAAAAAATAAGGGAATTTAGAAAAAGGTAACTGGTGTTGAAAGCTTACTAGAAGTAAGAATCCTAAAAGTTACATATAAATACCCACCTGTAAGATTGGGTTTTATCCCCTCAACATTTTAGACTTTTTATTGTGTAATAAAATAGTAAGCAATTACTATTTTTTTTGTTTATAAAGACATCTCTTTTATTAGACATCTTTAAGTATTTATTATATAATAAAATTGGTACTTTATAGGAGGTCTAATATGAGTATAATTAAAGAGCGTAGAAAAGTAATGTCTGCTATAAGAAAAGCCAAAACTATATTCTTAATGGGTCATAGAGACCTAGATTTAGATGCTATAGGTAGTTGTATTGGTATGTATACATTACTAAAACAAAAAAGAAAAAAATGCTATGTAATTATTGATGATAAAACTCATGAATTAGGAGTAGAAAAAGTACTAAGAGAATTAGAAGGGTGTATAGACATTATTAAAAGTGAGGATATAGATAAATACTTATATCCAAGAGATAATAAGAATCTTTTAATAATCTTAGATACTAATAAAACAGATTTAGTTCAAAGTAAAGATGCTCTAAAGAAAATATCAAACAAGCTAATAATAGATCACCATGAATTAGGAAAAACAACAATAAAAGATGCAGTCATAATAGATGATACAGAAGCATCATCAGCATGTGAAATGATAACACAACTAGTAGAATTATTTGACATAGAACTAGAATCATATTATGCAACAATCCTATTAGCTGGAATAGTACTAGATACTAATAACTTTACCTTAAAAACAAAACCAGAAACATTCTATTCTGCATATTACTTAAGTAGTTTAGGAGGAAGTGCAAAGAAAGTTCAATACTTATTAAAACAAGATGTAACTGAATATACTGAAAGACAAAAACTACTAGCAGGAATTGAAACTATAAACAATAGAATAGCTTTTACTAAAGCAACACCATATACAGTTTATAGAAGAGAAGACTTAGCAAAAGTAGCAGATACCCTATTATTCTTTAATAATATTGAAGCATCATTTGTAATAGGAAAAATAGGTAAAGATACAGTAGGAATAAGTGCTAGAAGCTTAGGAAACTTTGATATTGGAAGAGTCTTAGAAAAATTAGGTGGTGGTGGAGATACCTACAATGGAGCAGCCAAATTTGAAAACACCACAATTAGTAAAGTAGAGCAAGAACTAAAAGATATTCTTAAGAAAGAAGGCGAATAAAATGGAAGTAATTTTTATCAAAGATTTAAAGAATCAAGGTAAAAAAGGGGAAATTAAAAACGTAAAAGATGGGTATGCCCAAAACTTCTTAATAAAGAATGGATATGCTGTAATAAAAACAAAAGAAAATCTTAGCAAATTAAATCATGAAAAAACTAAAAAAGCAGAAGCAGAAGAAAACAGAAAACAAGAAGCAACAAAACTAAAAAAAGAATTAGATAAAATAGTATTAGAATTCCAAGTAAAAACAGGAGCTGGAGATAAAGTATTTGGAAGTATAAGTATTAAGCAAATAAAAGATGGTTTACAAGAAAAAGGCTATAAAATAGAAAAAAGTGCTATTAAACTTAATAATTCAATAGCAACTCTAGGATTTCATAATGTAGATATTGAATTATATCCAAATATAGTATCAACAATCAAAGTACATGTAATAAAATAAAATAGGCTGGGGGTGAGTGTTATGCCACAAAGAACAATGCCAAACAATTTAGAAGCAGAAGAATCTGTATTAGGAGCATGTTTCTTATCAAAATATGCCCTACAAAAAGCAAGTGAGAGTTTAACTCAAGAATCTTTCTATAGTGATAAAAATGGTAAGATTTTTGCGGCAATGACATCTCTTGCCGATGAAGCAACACCTATTGATATAACAACAGTAACAAGTTACTTAAAAAAGAAAAATGAACTAAATGAAGTAGGAGGAGTAGAATATTTAACAGAAGTATTAAACTTTGTACCTACAGCAAGTAATATAGATTACTATATTCAAAGTGTTGAAGAATCAGCTATATTAAGAAATTTAATAGAAACAGCAACGGAAATAGCAAGTTCTGGATATTCAACAGAAGATACAGTAAATGAAATACTAGATAATTCAGAAAAGAAAATATTAAATATTGTTAAAAATAGAAAAGCAAGTGAATTTAGAAGTATAAAAGATGTTTTAGCAAAGACACAACAAGATTTAGAAAGACTATCAGAAAATAAAGGCGAAATAACAGGTTTAGCAACAGGATGGTATGACTTTGATAAATTAACAACTGGCCTACATCCAAATGAATTAATAATTATAGCTGCTCGTCCTGCTATGGGAAAAACTGCCTTTGCTCTAAATTTAGCTACTCATGCTGCTATGACTCAAGATAAATCAGTAGCCGTATTTAACTTAGAAATGAGTGCAGAGCAACTTGCCATGCGTATATTATCTTCATTAGGACAATTAGAAGGATTTAAACTACGTACCGGAAATCTAATGAATAATGACTGGAAAAGAATAAATGAAGCAGTATCACAATTATCTAATACAAATTTAGTAATAGATGATACACCAGGTATAACAATAGGAGAAATTAGAGCTAAATGTCGAAGACTAGCTTCATCAGAAAAAGGTTTAAGCTTAGTATTAATAGATTATCTTCAATTAATATCAGGAGGTAAAAACTATGGAGCAAATAGACAACAAGAAGTATCAGATATCTCACGTAGTCTAAAGACTTTAGCAATGGAATTAAATGTACCTGTAATTGCTTTATCACAATTATCACGTAGTGTAGAAGCAAGAGAAGATAAAAGACCATTGATGAGTGACTTACGTGAATCAGGATCAATTGAACAAGATGCTGATATAGTAGCCTTCTTATATAGAGATGACTATTACAACAAAGAAGCAAGATCAGAAGATAATAATAGTATTAGTGAATTAATCATAGGAAAACATCGTAATGGACCTACCGCAACAATAGAATTATTATTTAAAAAGAATACATCTACATTCTTAAATTTAAGAAGAGATAGAGAACAAAAGGAGGAATAACTAGTGAATAAAAATCTTAGATTATTATTAATATTAATCTTAATTCCTGCTATATTTATTACACAAGCTGGATTTAGTACAATTGCTAAAAATCCAAAACAAGTATATCGTGTATATTTAAAAGGAAAATCACTAGGACTAATAGAATCAAAAGCAGATTTAGAAAAATATATCGATGAGCAACAAGAATCAATCAAGAAAAAATATAAAGTAGATAAAGTATATGCACCAGCAGACTTAAGCATAGTAAAAGAAAAAACTTATAATAAGAATGTACAATCTACTAAAGAAATATATGAAAAAATAAAAGATATTTCACCATTTACTATTAGTGGATATGTAGTAAAAATAAAAGGAGTAGATTCTAAAGATTCAACTGGAAAAGAAATAAAAGGAAAAACTCAAACATTATATATATTAGATAAAGATATTTTTAGAAAGTCAGTAGAAACTACAGTAAAATCATTTGTATCAGAAGAAGATTATCAAAATTTTGCGAATGATACACAAACACCTATAGAAGATACTGGAAAATTAATAGAAAACATCTATATAAAAAATAAAATAACTATTAAAAAACAAAACATTCCAGTAAATAAAAAGATATATCAAACAGAAAAAGAATTAACTAGATATCTAATGTTTGGAGAAAATGCAGTCGAGACAAAATATACAGTAAAAGCCGGAGATACTATATCCGATATAGCTTTCAATAACAAATTATCAGTAGATGAATTCTTAATTGCAAATCCATCATTTAATGATGAAAAAAGTTTATTATCATCTGGACAAGAAGTATCAATCATTGGAGTTCATCCACAATTTAGTGTTGTTGAGGAAGATCACGTAGTTTTTAAAGAAGAAAAGAACTATGCATCAGAGACTAAATATGATAATAATAAAGATGTTGGATTTACTGAAGTAACTCAAAAAGGAGTAAAAGGAGAAAACAAAGTAACTCAAAAGATTCAAAAAGTTAATGGAGAAACAACAAACGTCGTAACAGTTTCAACAGAAGTTATAAAAGAACCAATAAAAGAAATAATCACAAAAGGTGGTAGACAATCTGCTTACTATGGTGGTGGTTATGGAACAGTAGTACCAACAAGAGGTCAATGGGGATGGCCAGCAACATGTTCATCAGTCTCAAGTCCATTTGGTTGGCGTTGGGGAGTACTACACGATGGTACAGATATTGCCGGATGTGGATATGGATCAAATATCTTTGCTGCTCAATCAGGAACAGTAGTTCAATCTGGTTCTAAATATGATAATGGACAATTCATCACAATAGACCATCATAATGGTTACTATACAATGTATGCCCATCTATGTGTAGGATGTCGTTACGTAAGTGTCGGACAACACGTAGAAAAAGGACAAGTAATTGGAGGAATGGGACAAACTGGATTCGCAACAGGAGTTCACTTACACTTTGCAATCTGGAGAGGATATCCATATCGAGGAGGAGTAGCACTAAATGCCATGTCATTCTATTAAAATCAAAGCAAAAACAATTGCTAGTGGTTCCAAAGGAAATTGCGCAATAGTGTTATGTGAAAATACAAAATTAATAATAGATATGGGAATTTCCTACTTAACTTTAAAAAAAAGTTTAGAAGAAAATTCCCTTTCTTTTTCTGATTTTTCAGGAGTATTAATAACACATAACCATAAAGACCATACAAAAGGATTAAGAACACTAGTAAATAAAACAACACTACCATTTTACATACCAGAAGCTATGTACGATGGATTAAAAGAAGAAATACCATATGCTAGATGCATATTTATAGAAGATGAGTTCAAAATTAATGATGTAGATATAGAATTAATACATACATCTCATGATGCTCCATATTCAGTAGGCTTTATCATAAAATATGAAGACAAAAGCTTAGTATATGTAACAGATACCGGTTATATCAATAGAAAATATCTAAAGAAGATGATTAATCATAATATCTATATTATTGAAAGTAATCATGATGAAATAATGTTAATGGATGGACCATATCCAAGATTCTTAAAAGAAAGAGTAATATCAGACCAAGGCCATCTATCAAATAAAACAACTGCTAAATACTTAAAGAATATAGTTGGACCAAATACTAAATATATAGTTTTAGCCCATCTAAGTGAAAAAAATAATACTGAAGAAAAAGCTCTAGAAGCTATAAAAGACCAAGAATTAGATCAAAATATTGAAGTATTAATTGCAAGACAATATGAAGAAAGTAAAATGATAGAGGTGTAAAATGATTAAAATTATTACCGTAGGATCAATAAAAGAAAAATATCTAAAAGATGCTATAGATGAATATAAAAAAAGATTATCTAAGTACAACAATATAGATATAATAGAATTAAAAGATGAAGGTAAAGTAGAAGAAGAAAAAGCCAAAGAAATAGAAGGAGAAAAAATATTAAATAAAGTTCAAGACAAAGACTATGTAATAACTCTAGAAATAGAAGGCAAAGAACTAACTTCTCCAGAATTAGCTAATAAAATTAATAATATATTAATAGAAAATAGTAATATTACATTTATAATAGGTGGTTCTTATGGCTTAAGTGATAAAGTAAAAGAAAGAGCTAATTACCATCTATCTTTCTCTAAAATGACTTTTCCTCATCAACTATTTAGAGTATTACTATTAGAACAAATATATCGTTCATATAAAATAATAAATAATGAAAGTTATCATAAGTAGGAGATTAATATGATAGGAAACAGTTGGGATCAATTATTAAATGAAGAGTATAAAAAAGAATACTTCATAAACTTAATGAACTTTGTAAAAAATGAGTATAAAACAAAAACTATTTATCCAAAACAAAATGAAGTATTTAATGCATTTAGATATACTGATTATAATAATGTAAAAGTAGTTATATTAGGTCAAGATCCATATCATGGACCAAAACAAGCAGAAGGATTATCTTTCTCTGTAAGTAATGAAGTATTAAAACCACCTTCTCTAAAAAATATCTTTAAAGAGCTAGAAAGTGATTTAAAAATACCATTTCCAGAAGCAAACTCACTTAAAAAGTGGGCAAAAGAAGGAGTACTATTACTAAATGCAGTCTTAACTGTTGAAGAACATAAACCAACTTCACATAAAGATAAAGGTTGGGAAATATTTACAGATGATGTAATAAAACTATTAAATAAAAAGGAAACGCCTGTAGTATTCATACTATGGGGCAATTATGCCAAAGCAAAGAAAGCGTTAATTACTAATCCAATTCACTTAGTAATAGAATCAGCACACCCATCCCCATTTTCAGCTCATAATGGATTCTTTGGTAGTAAACCTTTCTCAAAAACAAATGAATTTTTAAAAAAGAATAATATAAAAGAAATAGATTGGAGAGTTGAATAATGAAAAAAGTTAAAGAAGTATTTTCAAATTATTATATTATCTTCTGTATCTATGCCTTAATAGGTTGGCTATATGAAGTACTATGGATGCGTTTTGTTGTTGCTCCACATGAATGGATAAATAGAGGAGTATTAATAGGACCATTCTTACCAATATATGGTTTTGGCCTATTAATACTATTAGTTTTACTTGGTAACTTTATGAAGAGAAAACATCCAGCAAGTAATCCAATATATACATCAATATCTCTATTTGTTATAATAACATTTATCTATACAACAATAATAGAATATACAACTACTCCTAAAATACTAAATCCGATAGATTATCTAAGAGATTATGGATTATTACTAGTATTACTAAATGTAGTAATAATTACTATAGTAAATATATTTATAAAGAAAACAAAAAACAAAAAGATAAAAAACTTTAATACAACAATATTCTTAGTATTCTTACTTATTTGGATAATTACAACAGTAATAGAATATGTATCACACTTTGCAATAGATAAAGCAACACATAAACTGTTATGGGACTATACAAAAGACTTTTTAAATATAAATGCTAGAGTAAACTGGGATGCTTCAAGAAACTTTGCGATAGGTGGAACATTCTTATTATATACAGTTCAACCATTAATAGAAAAATTG
>OCTW011419353.1_pt1 | contig 18466 bp, 8 predicted proteins | sample 1539671 | NCBI WGS metagenome assembly OCTW01 (sample SAMN02144230, study PRJEB22623) | gut metagenome | biome: sheep rumen | host: Ovis aries | place: New Zealand
ATAAATAAAAAATCCGCGTAAACACTTGGTTTACACGGATTTTCTTATTATTTTTCTATTGTTGTTTATCGGCGATTACTTCACCTCCTCAAAATTCACCACCACTGTATATCAGCAGGTTACGAATCGATGGTACAAATAAGGTACTATTAATTGGGCAAAAAATCTACCTTGTTATCTCGTTCGAGGTAGGAAAACATGCCTTCCCATGCCTCGTTTAGCTCACGAAGTGGTAATCGCTCGCGTACTAATTTAATGTGCTGTCGTTGGCAAAATGACTTCAGTATGCACTCTGTAGTCTCGTTAGGCACAGAAATTTGCAATGGCATGTGTCCTTGTTGATACATCACCTCGCAAAGATTGGAGAGGATGTTATATACCCAGAGGTCATCATCCAATTCCACTATTTCAGTTTGGATGATGCGGCCATCGCCCTTGTTCACTGTCAACAACCAAAGGGGATAATAACCGGGTGCATCATCATTGTCTCTGACAGGAGTAGGTGGGTGTATCAGACGGCATTGTAGGGTTCCTGCCTTTCTCAGGGCTTGCAACAATGATAGATCAGCTTTGAATTTGTTGGAACTTACTACGGTATCAGCTAATTGTTTCAGTTGCTCTTCATCACTCTTGTCGTAGGCAGGTAGTTGAGTGAGTGTACAGCAATATCCTTTACCCTCTGCCTTAACGAGTGGAACCTCCTTGCCCCCTTTCTTATCTGGGTATTCTTCGTATTCGTCAAAGCCAATGGAAACAACGTCGCCTTCCTCCGCATCAATCAGACATCGTAAACTGATAGCAGCCTTCAAGGCTTGGGCCATGATGTCCAGTTCTTCTTCAGTAGAATTCTCTGGTTCGGGTATCTGATGAGGATAGTGACTCCACCAATGGATGGCACCATCATCATCGAAGGTAATTTGCATATCGTTGAAGGTTGCCATCCTGTCAAATTGTACTTTTCGGTCATTGACATTTTCCTTGTTGATGGTATCGAGATATGTTTTGAAGCCTCGATTACCTACATAAATGCCCAGACCCCTATGGATACCGGAATTGCCCATCACGCAGCAATAGGCAATTCTCCCATCCTCCAACTCGACACCAAACACGTCAGAGTCAGTCAGGTCTTCCCAAAGTTCTGCCTTTTGGAACTCACTTGCCAGTTTCTTGAATTCTTCCTTTATCATATGTTATTATCGTAGAGATTGCTGTTGAAAAAGCTTTTTCTTGTCATCTGCTTCCTTTATCTTTTCTATACTCTTCTCCAAATTCGTTTTCAGTATATTTATATTCATCTTGTCAACCAGTTGACACTCATCTGCCTTCTCTCCCAATAACTTTACTATTGAAGGCAAATTTTTTAGGTCATCGATATAATAATGAACCATATCTTCAGGATTTTGAATATTTAGCGCATCGCTATAGTGACCCACTATCAATGACAACACTTTCTTTTTACCTTCATTTTTTAGCCCTACAAAACCATTCACAAATTTCTCAGGATCAACATTAGCGAATATCGCTGACGACGAGTATGTCGTAGAATGGTCAGGCATTACGCCTCCATATACCTCATACAGCTTATCGACATTTATATCATTTAACGACTCTAACATGACAGAAAGGTCGTTTTTCAATGTTTCCATTATCTCGCTGTATACTTTCCCCAGTTCCTGCATGAACGAACTAACTACTGGCACTTTGTCCGTCCCATAATATCCCAGACAACTGATCACATGCTGCCGCATATCATATAGTTCATTTTGACTCTTACATGCACCGTAGAATCGTTCCCTCATTATCTTGGAGCACCAATTATTCACACTTTCACCAGTGTATTTTTTTGTTAGCTCCCTGTGAATTATCATCAGCATAATTATCGCTGATGACAACATTTCGTCTACACTGTTAAATTCACCTCCTTCCAGATAACCGGCATTAAGGTCGATATTATTTGTCAGCACGTCATTCTCCAGACTCATATAATTTTGTAATATCTCCCAGGGCTTCTTATCATCCTTCTTCAATTCCCTTTCAATAAAATCAAGGTTCACCTTCCCCTTACGAAGATACAACAGCACGCAATCGACATATTCTGGTACCATTGCATAGTACTTGTCTGTCAGCCCTGCTTGTTCGTACTTTTCATGTTTCTTGGTCATCTCCGATTTTACAGGTTTATCTTCACCTGCCAAATCAAGAAACATCAGGCTTGACATTTCCTCGCTTAGTATTTTTCCATAGTCATCCATATTACCTGCTTGGCCTTTGTCTTCTGCATAAACAGCTACATAATTGGCCAACAACCGTAGTTTTATCTTCTCAAAAACATCTTTACTTTTGATGTTGGCAGGTATTCTGTCTATCATTAGTGAATAATCACCAAGACTCTGTTTTAGTAATCTGAGGTTATTTGTCTTCGACGCTTTAAAGCATGCCTTTACCACATCTGTATGAGCAGCAAGATATTCTTTGTTCAGCATATATTCGTCCTGCACGAAACTATCCACGGCAGCATCTACATCGGAATCCAGTTCAAACTCTCGACCTATCGTTTTCTCCTTTATTTCTTGGAAGTCCGTTTTCAGCTTGTTATCATCTCCTAGTATCACCACACTACAGCCGATGTGCTCTACATAGTAGTTGATATAGCCTAGCACATCCTTTATATTCATATTGCTTCTTTCCAAGTCATCAAATACAAGAAGTCTTGTTCCTTTCACATGAGGGTCATTGCTGCCCAGCAGTGCCTTTGGGTCTATCGTACACTCCATTTTCATGTCTGCCTCGCCGTCATTATTCAAATCAATATTATATCGCAAAGCGGCAGATATGGCAACTTTAAACACTTTTCCGGCCATCTTCATTGCTTTGCTATGCAAGATGGGACTAACAGCTCGTTTCAGTTCTTCCTCTATTTGCCCCGTTGAAGTCATACCATAGAGCGATACATAGATAGGATCCAGGGTAATGAACTGTTCATTATCTATCTTCTTCGACTTCAGAGCTTCTAACCAATCCTTTATGAAATAAGTCTTGCCACATCCCCATGACCCTTTTAGAAGCACAGCATAACCTGGCTTACTTACTTTCAGATAGTCATTTAGACTGTTTAGAATATCTTCATTATGCTTCGTCATTTTCTATTTTACTCAACGTCGTTAGAAAAGTCAATATCAATTGCAACAATCCATTCTCCATTCTTCTTTCCTCCTTTTCTTTTAAGCAATTCTAATTCCTGAAGGCGGGAAATGTTAGACTTTGTACCGCCTTCTGAAATGTTTTCATCAGATGATATATAGTCGTTACGAGTTGCTTTGGGATGGAGATAGAAATAGACGAGAATGTCCATTTGCAAATCTGTTATTGAAAAACCACGTTCATCAAGAGCCTTTTGTATGGCCTTTTGTATGGTCTTAGAATCCTTTTGCATGGTCTTTTGCATGGTCTTTTGCATGGTATCAGGATCCTTTTGCACGGTCTCTACAGCCTCTGGTTCACGTACGATAACACTAAATGCCGTTACAAGATTGACATTGAACTCGGCAACTGGGCTTTGGTTCTCTTTCAGCAAATCCTCCACTTCGCTCACACCATGATTGAACATGTTGACGTAGTTCAGATTCTTCATCATCTCTGCCACGACGCTATTTCGATAGTCATTTACGTGAGGGAAATTCTCTGGCCGTGCCTGGCCATAGAGACCTCCTGGATTCATGATCTCAATATGATGGTCATACTGATAGAGACGAGTAGGCATGTTCGCTTGATAATCACGATGCATCACGGCATTCATCATCAACTCACGCAGCACCTTGTAGGGATAGTTACGAACATCCTTTTCTCTTAGTATGCTGATAGGAACAGGGCGTTTTGTTACTATACCATCGCGTATAAAGTTCTCCAGTTCTGGCAGCACCTTGTAGAGACACCCTTCAAAACGTCTTTCGTTAAGTATCATACCTCCATTTGTTTCGCCATTAAAGCGTACAAACTGTATATATGCTCCAGGCATGAAATAACGAGGATTGTTGCCAAACATAATCAATGCTGCATACGTAGGACAATCCCATTGCATATTGAACAGTCGTAGGGATGCTAACTTCTCTTTTAAAGTGCGACTGTCAGTAGCCAACGTTTCTACATCGATAGCCCTTGGTAGATACTCTTTGGCTATTGTTTCGGTATCAATGTCGTCTATTGTTGCTTCACGACAAGGCCTTGTGTCGTAAGTAGGCAGACTTGAGGCACATCGTTCGGCCAAAATTCTTTCCTCTTCCGCACTGGCAATATCTCGACGTGGCCCAATTCTGATAAACGTTCTGCCTCGATAGCGTACAGGAGTATCAAACGATGGAGTCACCTCCACTACCAACACATCACCTTCATCTGTCTGCACCTTTTCCGTAGTCATGACGGGTAGAGGCAGGATATTGCCATCAGAACGGATACCGCTAATTCTCTTCATCAACGCATCGTCAACTTTCATTCCGCTTATTTGACCATTGTCATATACACCAAGTAATAGATAGCCCTTCTTTCCAGAACCAGGCATGTCGTTTGCAAAAGCACAGATAGCCTCCTGGAATTTATCCATGTTACCAGTAGACGTGGTAAGCTCTATCCGGAAACCTTCGTCTATTGCAATGATTTTCTGTAATTCTTCTTTCGTCATATTTCGTGTTTCTATATTTTCTATAACGCTTTTCCCATTGCGATATTATTGGTTATGCCATCTTCTCACATCATCAAATGTTGAGCAGGCATCACCTTTTTAAATAGAGATGAGAGGGAACGTTGTTTAATGGGGGCAATAGCAACGGAGTTGAGTACAATACATAAAGTTTGTGCATGGTACGTGTCATTGCGACATATAACGATTTCCTGGAATCATCAGAACTGGCACCTTCATACACAGGCAATATTACAATATCAAACTGTAATCCTTTTGCACTATGATAGGTCATCACTTTTGGTAAGTCCGTTCGGAAGTCCAGGTTTCCATAGACTTTTCTTTCTGCAGAACTTTCTATTTGGAATTTGTATTCAAAATTGATTTTTGCAGCATATAATTGTCTGCATGTTTGCTCGACAAGAGAATTGCTATGAAGTAAAATTCCTATTGTTGAATCTGGGCTTTTCCTAATTATTTCAGCAATTGCATTCATCTGTGCATTAAAATCAGGGAAATGGACGAAATGAGGTAATGTCTTTTCCTTATTACGATATACTTTATCGGCATAAGGCATCACATTGATGCCTACATATCCTTGTGTAATTTTTGCAACTGGTCTTGGAAGCCTATAGTTATTATAGAGGTGAAGAGTTGTGAGGCCAGTCATCTCAGATATTTGCTCAATGCTTAGGGTCTTCTTTCCGAAATGCCTATAGATAGACTGTGCCGTATCACCAAAGAAAAGATAGTGCTTTTTTGCGGCATTGATAAATTCTTGTATTTCGTCCCGTTCAAAATCTTGTATTTCATCAACTATGATATAATCAGCAGAAGGCATTTTATGGATGTTTTTCCACTGATAATGGTAGAAGAACTGATAATGAGTAGCAATGTTACTCCCTAATTGCATAAATCCGTTGAGGGATTTTGTGTATGCAATTAGAATAACACTATATCCAGCTTGCGCTATCTGCTCTGCCTTATGCATGGCAATTACAGATTTTCCACTACCTGCGCATCCTGCGACCAACATTGACTTGTCTAAAGTACGTTCTATCAAATCCAATTGGTCATCATCCATAGAACTCTCATCCACGTCCCATTCAGAGATAGTAAGCCTTTCTGTTAGTCTATTCGTGTTACTAGTCCTATTTGAAGAAGCAGAAGATTCTTGTTCTGTTTCTTCCTGTTCATCATTAATTCCTCGTTCTTCCAATTGAACTTTTAAACGCTCAATTTCAGACAACTTTTCTTCAAGTTGCTTTTCAATGTCGTTATTCCTTTCTAAAGATTCAAGATGCGATTTTTCGATTTCAGCCAGTTGCTTTTGCATTACAAGCAAAGTTGAGTCTTGTTCTTTAATCGTATTACTTTGATCTTGTATTATTTGGCTATTAGCCTTCAGTTTCTCATCTTGTTCCTGGATCTGTTTTTTTGCTTGAGACAGTTCTTTCTCACGAACAGAGTTAAAAGAAAAATTCTGCAGCTGCTTTAAGAATGAAATCGTTTCATCTGAAAGAATATGGTTTGCGTCAAGGAAATCAATAAAACCAGGAAATGTTGTTGCACAATTTCTCGCCTGAATTTCAATATCCATTGAGGACGCCCCCGAGTGATTACCAATTTCACTAGCCACGCTATACCAATACTCGAACGATTTACTATTGCTATCAACCCCTGTTCGGATTCTCTTCATCGTATTATCCATCTTTGATGTAAAAACATCTGGATGTTTCATATAATATGCTTTTGGCACAAGAATAGCCAATGCACTTCCCGTTGGAGCTTTCTTTGTGTCTGATGAAACAATTTTAAAACTATCATACGTTTTGTATATAGTTTTACGCCCCTCCATAATATCATCATAGTCTATCTTTTTTCCAACAACATCTCTAATAAACAGCTTACATATCCATTCTATCGCTGGGCGAACATTGCGAAAGAATGAGATATAGTCTTTGTTGTTGAAACAGTCTACTGCAAGATTGTAGTCATGTTTTAATGATTCTTTAATAGATTCCATAATTGTATATTTTAATATGGTTCTCCAAAGCCAGCAATTTGAACTAGATAAACAAAACCTTTCCTTATGGCATTTTCACACCATAATGTTCCAAAAGTTGTGTTATTTGATTGGTCGGCTCGTATCGTTTCTTCATACGTCCACGCACAGATGTCACTAACATGAAAACGACGAAGTCTTTGGATATGATTATTTCTTGCATTTCTAACTATATCACTATTATTTGACAATCGTCCGATATACTGCGTGCCGTGCAAGATATAATAATAATTCCGATATTCAATTAGTTGTATCTCATCATCTTTACGGACGTTCTTAGTTATATAATCATTGAACTGGAAGCATCTTTCCATAGCATTATATGAAAGAAAATACTTATCCATAGAAGGGTCTTTCTCTGTATATATAGCCGCCTGATTTGGTTGAATGTATATCTTCCACTCGTCTACAGCTCTTTCTCTATCTCCCTTGTATACATGGAGATATTTTTTTGCGCGAGTATAAGCAACAAATAGCAGACGACGCTCCTCTGCAATATCTGCTAAATCGTCTTCAGCCAAAGGATTACCAGGATTGTAAACTCTATGAGGCTTTAAAGGCAAATTTGCAGAGGAAGGCGTAATGAATACAGCATCAAATTCCAAGCCCTTAACTTTGTGCATCGTAGTCAGGATGATTGTAAGCGGGTCTTTTTGAATAATTCTCTCGTTTTTATAGTGCTCGTAAATTTTATATACTTGTCCACCGTCATCGTTTCCTGCAATATCTTTGATATATTCAGCTAGCTCCGACCACGTATGTTGTACATCATCGCTTCTTATTGAGTCGATATAATTTAAAACCAGAGTATAGGCAAGGTCAAGATAAAATCGATCCCAATTAGGCGAATCATCCATTTTTTGTTGAATGAATTTTTTAATCCCCTGTACGGTGTTCTTTTCTACGTTGCGTAATTCTATTTCTGTGTCAGGATGAGACAAAAGTGTATGAATAAGGAAAAAGATTTCTCGTTCACGCCAAAGTTCGCAATTACTTGCTCCTTGGATTCGTATTCTCACGTCTTTGGGAACAAAAGGTTTAATAAGGGAGTAGCCGCGATAAACCTCATTGTTTGTTCTAAAAAACACCGCAATGTCCCTGATGCGCTGGTAGCTATCCTCTTCAGAAAGAATACGGCTATTCGACTCTTGCACTTTTGATATGTATAGATTGAGATCGTCCTTCCACTTTTCAAGGTTCTCATCGTTACAATCCGAAATAAAAGTATAATCAACTTGCGGTTCATGCTTCATTAACGAATCAGCAGATACAGGTAATTGATAACCCTTTGGTACATATTTAGCAGAGCAATCTAGTATTTTCTGATATGAGCGGTAGTTTGTAAACATCCCCAACTGCTCCGGGTGGAGCATGGCATTTAATCTGTCATAATATGGTTGCGGATTTAATGAGTCGGCATATTGTTCTGCCGTAACAGGAGTATAAAGACATTGTGGTTCTCTTGTTAGTCTAATATTTGTTCTCCAACATCCACACCTATTACAATCCTTAGGACGGCGGTCGAAACCATATATGCTCTGATTGATATCGCCAATAGTAAAATACGTTGCAGCAGGATATATGTTTTGGAGTCTATCGATAATTGCCAATCTATTTTGTGTAATATCTTGGAATTCATCAATAAGAATAAACTCAATTTGTGGATATTTGCCCCTAAACTCTATGATACTATTTGGATTGCTCAAATATTGCCAGAAAGCATATTCCCAACACTTGGTAGGAATATCATCCAGACACTTACCCATACTTCTTCTGGCAAACTCATGGAATGTATAAACATGCAGATGATGGGCAACACGGCTCATGCCAAGCTTTGTAAATAGCTTATCTATACGATTCTGAAGTTCTATTACAACAGCACGGTTGTAAGCAAGGACAAGAAGATGTTCAGGAAGAATGTGCTCCCTATAAATCAATTTTGCACATCTAAGCGTAAGAACATGAGTTTTGCCAGAACCTGGTCCTGCAAGAACATTGACGTGATTAGAACGAGGTTGATTATAGATGGCAAATTGTTCTGCATTTCCCTCCATTTTCTTCTCCTCTTCCTCCAACGCTTTGTCTGTTAATTCATCCATGATAGACGACCCTGCTGGAGCATAGTCTTCAGCCAGTTTTATAAAGTCTTTATATTTTTCACATTCAAAATAGCGACGAATAAATTGACTTTGTCGGTCTGACTCTGTAATAAGAGAGAAGATGTTCATACAAGTCAATCGTACTGCCTTAATCTTCTCTTGGTCATCAAATTCTTGTCTATATTTAGACATCGGGGAATCGGGATCTTTTCCCTCGTCAATAGGTGTAGGGGTATTCTCATTGGCCTTGACCTCTATACCAGAATTAATTAACGGAGTATGGTCAATATAGGATAGTAGCCTCAGAACAGCAAGGATTTTTTCAAAATACCCTATAGGATTGTTTTCGTATCTAAAATCAAATTCAATAATCTGCTCAGACCATTTGAAATAGTCGTTATTTTTCCAAACATATTTAATCCATTCAAAACAGTCTTTTTCAAGTTTAGTCAAGAAAGACTTCCAGGAATTGTCTTTTACCTTTATTCTGTAGGTAACCTCCTCATTGGTTTGTTTTATCTTAAAATCGACACCAGGCACATATCGTAAGATCCTAAACATATTGTTACCAGTCCTACCCTTAATGTCCTTTTTGAAAGTTTCTGCTATTAAAACAGCACCTTTGGGCTCTTTATCAGAAATAGGCTTCCAAGGCATATAGACAGTTTTATCAATATGTCCATTTCTCCGTTTCTTCTCTTCTGTTATAGTGTCACATGAGAAATCGTTCAGTAGGCTGTTGCAGATTTCGGTTCGTTCTTTCATATCAATGATACGCTCTTCACCTTTTTTGCATGAACCTAACAAATTGTGTAAACCATCAAAAATTATATGAAGGGTAAATTCGTTTTTATTTCGGTCTACCATATATTTTGTTTCCCAATAGCGCCGTGTGAGAATTTCACAGCGCATAGTTTCATTAAGAGATAATGTATGCTGTTTCTGATAATACAGCATTGCATTGATTATTTTTGCGATTGACAATCGCAAAGACTTTCTCATGTCAACTATAGAGAAGAGTGATGGTTCATCATTTCTTTCCGCGTTACGCTTCAAATAGTCCAAAACCATCTTATTTTGTTCTCCATCAGTTCTTTTGGGTTCAGCCCCTTCTGGTATAGTAATTGAGAAATATGCTTGGCTAAGATATTTGAGTTTTAGATAGCCAATATGCTCTAACCAGTGGAAAGCAAGTCTTGAAGCGGTAATGTCGGTGAAATTATCCCTATCTTGATTTTTGACCCACACACTATATGGGATTACAATTGGGTTAACCATCACCTCATCAATAGTTTTGAAGCGATGGATAAAGTCAACAATAGCATCCTTACAGTCAGTCAAATCTGCCCAACTCATCTGGCTTCTTACTAGGAGGTCTTTCAAATGCCTAAAATCATCAGAAGAAGTTATGCATAGTGCAGGGATTTTCCCACCATTTGGGAAAGCTTCTTCATATTTCCTTTGGTCACGCCCCGCACGACCAACCTCCTGTAAATAGTCTTCCAGGACAGATGGCGGATTGTAGTGAACCACATAATGAACATTAGGAATGTCCATGCCCATTCCAAATGCTTTTGTCGTACAAAGTACTTTTATTCGTTCATCTTCAGGAATATGATCATCTGGGGCATTTTTAAATTGTCTGTATTTGTCATTACGTTGAGTTGCATCTAACCCCGCATGATAGAAATCTATGTGATCAGCGCATTCTCCTAACACGTCGTTTTGATGTTCTTCTGCAGAACATAATTCGTTTAACGCATCTGCCGTATCTACACAGTCATTGTGAGTCCGACAGAAAACCAACATGCAACTTTTTTCAAAATTAATCTTGTTGGAAAGAATATACTCTGCAATAGCCTTAACTCTGGCAGTTGCATCATGTCCCTGTTTTTTCTTATTACTTCCATTAATCGCAAAGGATATTGATATATGTTCTCGTACAGGGTTGGGAGTTTCTCCCAGTTTGACCAAATCGGGTATGAATTGCCGTAAGTCTCTTTCAACTTGTGCTGTAACAGTTGCTGAGAAAAGAGCGATACGTATGTCGAATTTCTTTTTAAGTTCAACACAGGTTAGGATGGCATTACGATAATCTGGTCTGAAATCTTGTCCCCACTGTGATATACAGTGAGCTTCATCAAATACCACATACTCCAAACCACCATCCATGTGAAGTCGTTGATAGAGTACATCGATAAACGAGCGAACACGGAATCTTTCCGGAGTAATGTAGAGAAGAGCAATATCACCGCTCTTAATCCTACGATATATGGATTGAGTCTCAACAGGTAGTCTGTCCCCACTCAGATAATCAACATTTGTCACAAACCCTTTAGCATGCAAATCTTCCACTTGATCCTGCATCAGTGCACGCAGAGGCGATATGACAATAGTCAAACGATGGGTGAACATTGCCCTGTATATAGCTGGAGCTTGGAATACGACAGATTTCCCTCCGCCAGTCGGCAAAGAAATAACACAATCACTTTTCCGTTCCATCATATGCTCCAGTAAGGGAATTTGATAATCGTACCAGTTATTGTTGCCAATAAAATGAGGACGCACAAATTCCATTGCAGTATGTGCGTCAGGAATATCATTCACAGTTCTGAAACTTTGGAAATATTCTTCTGCTTCTGATAGAGCAGCCTTATATTCCTCTTCATTAGCCCACAGAACATAATTCCTTACTTGTGACTGGCAAATATTCTCTAGTCCAGTATAATCATCGAAGTATGGGTCAAAGATGTAGAACTTCGTCTTCTCACTATTTGCCATTACCATTGAGTGATAATGTTCAAATATTGGCCATGCAGCTATGATACATTGGCGAGCCGAAGTCAATTTGTGTTTCTCGTCAGATTCATCTTCCTTACTATCATCATAATCACCTTCGAACGGTAAAGTGTCCCACATGATTTTATAACGGTCGATGTCCATATTGTCCCACACATAACAGAATGGCCTGTCGGTACGATATGAGCCAATGTCATTGATAAACCTCTCTTTACTGATAATTATCATGCCATTTTGGTGCTCGCCTATATATTCCAATTTACGGAACCCTGTTCCTTCGTCTGGAATATAATACCCACACTGCCGTGCGTAAGCGCATAGTTTATTATATTCTTCCGTATCGTTGATGATATATACGATGGGGAGATTCGGATTCTCCAAATGTACTTTTTGCAATAACGACATCTGATAGACCCAATATTTGTGTCTCAATGTTGTAGATGAATTGACTCGAACTTGTGTCGGGTTGTATTCCTCACTTTGGCTTGTCCTGACCAGAATTAATTCATGCTCATTCTCCTTTTCTCCTTTCAATATCCATTCTATCACCTCTGGCTTAGCAGAGAAGTGAGATAAAAACTTCTTCCTAAACTTTTGATATTGATAGTTTTGATATATAGCAATGGTTCCTGACCATTGACGTTCAGCCCATATATTGGCCGTCAAGTCTGATTTTTGCAGACCTAATCCAGAAATCTCTTCTTTTGTAAGTAGTGCAATGTTGGTTGAAGCCATCGCCAATGGTAGCCTGCTTCCTCGTCCAAGAAGTTCAGAAATAGTCCATTCTTTATCATATTTGCATCTATGCACTCTGTCTTGACGCTCTGAACCTATGATGTAGATGTGCTTGTAATTGTTTTGCCATAAGCTACTGTCCTCAAAAGCATCGATGTCTATGCAGTCTATATGACTAATTGCATCCGACAAATACTTTTCAAGCAGCTCATCTGTGAAAGATATTTTGTCTTTGTTGTCAGAATCGACTCGTAGATATTGTGCGATATTGGCCACTATTGGGGTTGTGGACACCTCACAAAATCTTTGTAACACAGCATTCCATAGTGGATTAGCCAACGGCGATTCTATAAGTTTTTGCTTGTTAATTACTTTGAATCTACTATTTTGTAGGTTACATGGAAACTTCATCGGCACATACTGAGCTATACGTGGCCATAAAGCCTGAGGGGCAACAATCAATGTTGGCTCATCAACAGGGATTTCCCCAATATCTGTAAGTTTCTTTTGGAGAGAGACATACAGAGGACGAAGCTCCTGGAAAAATTTAATATTCTCATTAGCCGTCTCCTTAAAGTATTCAGCAAAATATGGTTTCTGTATTTCAGACAGAATACTCATAATTTGCGTAGGCAAAAAATCCTTTAGCTTATCACAAACATCTGGGCGCAGAGACAGACGATACAACTGGTTCCAAAAAAGTTTATTTTCCAGTAGCGTGTCATCTTCTGATTTATGTTTCGTCCGAAGTGAATAAGCATAACGGCATGGGTTGAGAAGTATTTCGATTTCCAGTGTGTCCCAAATGAAGGAGTCTGTAGAAACGCCCTTTTGAGCAAGATTAGGCAAATCCCATTGCTTTATGTTGTGTCCAACAACAATAGGTGTATTCTTAATTGTTCTAGCCAATGAGTTTAGCTGTTCTTCTCCCTCAAACTTACGGAGATTGTCTTCTTTGAGATATGCAAACTCTGTAATATTAGTGCCGTCAGTTTCTATGTCGAATACAACATAAGGTACTTCTGCTTTACATATATCCCATTTTTCACCAATATATTTTTTATATACAGGCTCTGACTTAAATTTGGTATATACTAATTCAATACCCAAATCATCAGGAAGGTATTGTAGGAACTGATATTTCTCATCATCAGCCATCTCCTCCATACCCTTAGCTATCGTTTCCTTGCCTATCCACTCATCAATAAGTACCAGGAATTCTTCACTCTCATTATCCATATCTTCCACAACTTGCATAAGGAAGACCTTGATAACAGAAGAAGGGCTGTTTGTAAGACCTTGAACTATCGATTTTTTATCCTTGATTTTTTGATAGCATTCAATGTCGTTATATTCGATATAAAATTGCCATTTCAAATTATCGCTTGTAATCGGGCAATCTAAAATATATTGCAAGAAATCAGACTCTGCGTTTTCTCCTAAATCTTTCAACAGGTGAATTAGGCTGGAGAAATTTTGAGACCCGTCTGCCAGTGCATTATTCCATTGTAATACGACACATGGATGTTTCAACCAAGATGTTGTACCAAATAACCTGGCCATATATTGGCGAGTATCAGCGTTGGGTTTGAAGTCAGCATCAGACAAGATGTTTCTCAAAAGCTCTTCAGGAAGAGAACCGAGAAATCTCTCGCATTCTTCCTTTTCCTTCAACATCCTATCATTAACGAACTGCCATACCTCCTTTTTGCAGTCATCTGGCCCGAGCAAAGCAATGGCCTCGTTGACGCCCTGTGTATCATACTTTTGAAGGGCATTAGCAAATTGTGCTTTGTATATAGAACGTAATGTTTCTATATCTTCATCCGATGTAAGAATGGTAGAAGCCTCTTTTATTAGGTCTTTAATTCTCGAATCTTTTGCAATGTAGGAAGCGATAATAGCTGCACTATTATCTTCATTTGTGTTAATGTCTTCAATTAGGCATTTTAGTACACACAATTTACCTTCATCAGATGAAAGAAACAAATCATGAATGACTTTCTGAAAGTCTTTTGAAATATAGTCACGTTTTATCGTTCCTATGACATGGGAGTATGAACCGACATACTTCTTACTAATGTTATAGGTTTCTTGGCATATATCTAACTTTCCTATTCCGAGTGCTTTTAGCCTGTCACCCTTTTTTGAAGAAAGAGCAAATTTTACAGCAGTTCCAACTTCAAGCTCCTTTTCACCTTGCCAGTCGTTAATATGAAAGAATATTTCACGCAGGCGGGATGTAGTTCCTGCACCATCAATACCTTGGCCATTAGTCACAACAAAGCCATAGCCTTCATCTTCTTTAAATGCGGTAATAAAGCCAATGTAATTAGGACTCCCCGTCTTTTTTTGAATCACAGGGAAATCAGGCAAGTTTGACAAATCCAATTGGTCTTCATTCAGATTGCCAACAATATAGCTTGATGGTACTAAATATTTTTCATTCATCTGATTCTATTGTATTGTCATCACTTTTAGTTGGTAAGTTACCCTTCAGTGAGATTTTTCTGTTTTCGACATCCAGCGTTGCAATCTCAACTTCCAGAACATCACCAACTGATAGATAATTTTTTAATTTGTCTGCTTTGGTTAGACCCAATTCTGATCTGTGGAGAAGTGCTTCTACACCAGCTTCCAGTTCAAAGAACGCCCCATAGTCAAGTAGATTAATGATTTTACGACTCAGCTTTTGGCCAATATGATACCGCTCTTCTACATGTTCCCATGGATCCTCCATGCAGTCCTTCAAAGATAAGGATATACGCTTACGCTCTTTGTCAATAGAAAGAATTTGGACTTCTATCATTTGACCTACTGACACAACATCTTTAGGCTCAACATGTTTTTGTATAGTCAAATCATTTCTGTGAACCAATCCAGATAGGCCTGCACCAAACTCCACAAAGACACCATAGCTCGCTATGTTTTTTACCTTCACACTGACACGTTGTCCAATTTTGTAGTCTTCTTCTATGGTTTGCCACGGGTCTCCTTTTAGCCTTTTGATGCTGAGCATGATGCCGTGTTCTTCAGACATCTTTATCACTACGGCTTCTATTTCCGTACCAACTTTAAGGCATTTCGGTTTTTTGTCGAAAGATATTTCAGACGATGGCAGGATACATGACAGGGTAGCAACTTTTACAAACGAGAATTCTTTGAAATTGCAAGCAACCACACCTTTTACGATTTGCCCGACGTGCAACTCTACCATCTTCTCATAAAGATTGGTATCTTCTACAAGTTTGTTTAAATCAAGTGTTACCATAAGACTTATAATTCTTACTATTTTTCATATGCTCGCCCACACCATCGTCACGCCAGCTCTTTAAACTTCAGGCAATGGAGTTGTTCGTACAAGGTCGTTAATCTCACATTTCAGGCAGCGAGAAATTTCAATTAGGTTTTCAAGGCTGGGCTGGGTAGTATTGGTCACCCATTTGGAAATTGTGGCAGGATCTTTTCCTAATCTCTCTGCAAGATCCTTGTTGCTCATCATCCGCTCTGCAAGCATCACCTTGATCCGATTCAGTGGTTTATTCTCCATAAGTTACATCTTTATTATATATAGTTTGCGACAAAGTTAGTGATTTTTTTGTTAATACAACACGATTAATACAAAAAAAACGCCATTGTCATTAAAATAATGGCGATTTTGTCAATTCTGAGAACAGCTAAATGCCAAGTCCTCGTTTTTTCGTTCCATCCCAATTTGTTATTTCATCCGCATTTCCATTGCCGCCACTTACGGAGTGCCCACCCATTGAGACATTCATCTCTGAGGCCAGTTGGCCTATTCTGGTAACAGCAATATCCCATTGAAACCTGGTAATGCTACCGATGGTTGTCTCTGCCATATCAACGATACCCTTGGCTGCTGCAAGACGGTTACTCTCTACACTTGGTTCGCGCCCATCCACCTGACATTTGGCAATAATGCCTTTACCAATGACTCGCTCATCATCCCGGCTGAAGATTGAGGCTGAACTGTGCGCCCATTTGTTGAATGCACGGATGGCATCGTCAATCAACTGGTTAAGAAAACTCCAGTGTTCAAATGCTTTGGAAAAGCCTGACTGACGAATGAATGCCTCCATATTCGACACCTTTGTTTCGGCTTGGCTCGCTTTTTGTTCGTTCTTTGTGACTTTTTGCGACAGTTCCTGAACTTTACGCTCTGCGTTGTCGGCGCGGTTCTTTTCACGGGCAACAGCCTTGTCATCAAGTTCAGAGATACGTTGTTTCAACAGTCTATTCTCCTTTTCGGTTTCTAATGCCATGACAACTCTTTGCTTGGCAACGATATACATCTGCTTGCCAACTTTGTTGATGTAGTTACGATGAAGTTTTGAAACGCTGAGCAATTGTTTCTGGAGTGTGGTGACAATGGCCTTCGCTTTGGCGTTACGTTCCTTCTGCCACTCATCACGTCCAAACATCGGGATTGGTGCACTGACTTCGTCGTTAATGCGACGAAAGGCATCGTCAACGAAGTCTTTGACGGTGATGGACTTGTCTGACCCTTTCAGTTCGAAAGGCATGTCGGCAAATGGTATAACGTCAAGATCCTCCTTCTGGATGCAGGTAGACATTAGTTCGTCAATGGATTCCTGGAGCTTCGCCAGTTTACGATTACCATCTTCAATGGCTTTTGTCAGAGCGTTAGACTCTGCCTTCTTGCGCTCTACATACTCAGCAGCCTCCTTGGCCTGGAGTTGCTCATGCTCTGCCTTGAAAGTATGGGCATCCCGCCACTTCTTGTCACTCTTCTTTCCACGTTCCATCTTGAAGGTATTGGCCAGCATATCCTGAAGCTCTGACATATCGTGGCGATTGAGGTTGATACATTGGCCTTTCTCATGATACCAAGAAAATATCAATAATTAACATAATACTAAAAACCCGCATAAACTCAGTGTTTACACGGATTTTCTTATTATTTTTCTATTGTTGTTTATCGGCGATTACTTCACCTCCTCAAAGTCGGCGTCCTGGATGTCCTCTGCCTTTGGACCCTCCTGCTGAGCCTGCTGCTGACCGCCCTGGAACTGATCGCCGCCAGGCTGACCGGCTGCACCGCTCTGCTGGTACATCTGCTGTGAAGCAGTCTGCCAAGCTGTGTTCAGAGCTGCGATGGCTGTGTCGATAGCAGCTACGTCGCCTGCCTTGTGGGCATCCTTAAGCTGCTGCAGAGCCTGCTCGATAGCTGGCTTGTGCTGTGCTGGGATCTTATCGCCAAGCTCCTTCAACTGATTCTCGGTCTGGAAAATCATTGAGTCGGCCTGGTTCAGCTTGTCAATACGCTCGCGCTCCTTCTTATCGTTCTCGGCATTCTGCTCAGCCTCGGCCTTCATGCGGTTGATCTCGTCCTGTGACAGACCAGATGAAGCCTCGATGCGGATAGCCTGCTCCTTACCTGTAGCCTTATCCTTGGCAGATACCTTGAGGATACCGTTGGCATCGATATCGAAGGTTACCTCGATCTGAGGAATACCACGACGTGCTGGAGCGATACCTGTGAGGTTGAACTGACCGATTGACTTGTTCTGTGAAGCCATTGGGCGCTCACCCTGCAGTACATGGATGGTTACCTCTGTCTGATTATCAGCTGCAGTAGAGAATGTCTCGCTCTTCTTGCAAGGGATAGTGGTGTTAGCCTCGATCAGCTTGGTCATTACGCCACCCATAGTCTCGATACCCAAGGTAAGAGGAGTAACGTCGAGCAGTACGATGTCGCCTACGCCACCTTCCTTATTCAGAATAGCACCCTGAATTGAAGCACCTACGGCTACAACCTCGTCGGGGTTAACACCCTTTGAAGGCTCCTTACCGAAGTAGTTCTTAACCAGAGTCTGAACAGCTGGGATACGGCTTGAACCACCTACCAGGATAACCTCATCGATATCAGCTGTGTTCAGCTTGGCATCGGCCATAGCCTTCTGACATGGAGCCAGACAAGCCTGGATGAGGTCGTGAGCCAGCTGCTCGAACTTAGCACGGGTAAGAGTCTTAACCAAGTGCTTAGGTACACCTGCTACAGGCATGATGTAAGGCAGGTTAATCTCGGTGCTTGTAGATGAGCTCAGCTCAATC
>OCTW013426037.1_pt1 | contig 18441 bp, 14 predicted proteins | sample 1539671 | NCBI WGS metagenome assembly OCTW01 (sample SAMN02144230, study PRJEB22623) | gut metagenome | biome: sheep rumen | host: Ovis aries | place: New Zealand
TTCCTAACGAGGGGCTTCTACAACTATTTGCATTTTGCAACCACACCTCTTTCAGTTGTCATACCCTTCCTAACGAGGGGCTTCTACAACATATCAACACCTTTTGTTGACAATGGGCTTGTTGTCATACCCTTCCTAACGAGGGGCTTCTACAACATCCTTTGCATATAGTTTTGTTATACAATTATTTGCATCATTCTGTCTCATGAAAAATCCTTTCTGTTTATGTATTAGTTGACTCATCGGTATGTGTTATTTTTTTGCTATTATCTTGCAGCCATTCTATTATCTTCTCCAATACCTGTGGCAGGGTCATATCATCTTTATCTACTACCCTTTCAATGTTATCCATATACTTATTGTGTGCCAGCATATTTCGGATGTCTACAATCTTTGCTTGAATATCAGAAGTTAGTTCACAGTACTTCAGCAACTCACCAAATTTATTGTATACTATTTTCTCTGATTCAAGACCTGCCGCAATTTCGTTCTTGAACCGTGTTTCTATTTGCTCTTTGTTCTTACCTATTATTACCCGTTCTATTTCATGTGCTGTCTTGAATCCATCCTTGCGCCTATTGTCATAGGTATCGAGCTCTTTTTCCACCATCTCTCGCTCAAAGGTATCACCCTCAATCTGGGATAGGAGCGAACCCAATCGGGAGTCGAATATAAACCGGTAAAAATCACCGATATTTTTGATTTTCAATCCGGACTGGCGAATCACTTTCTTACCTTTATTGACAGTCTTGAACCTTGTTCCCTCTTCTCCTTTCTTGTCGGTGTAGTGTACAACTTCTTCAACAAACAAATCGATTGCTGCTGAAAAATCTATTTGTTGATTCAAAATATTGTCTTGCGGGCCATTCTTGCAACCGATGGGCTTGATATCTCGCAACTTGAAAGCCTCGAGCCCGTTTAAATTCCCTTTTTTCAACACATTGTCACTCTCCAGCAACAACCTCTTGGCCATCATGAACATCAGCATATCCTCTGCCTTGTATCGCCTTATAGCCCTTTCGTTTTGCTGGCAATATCTCAGTTGCATCTGACATTTTTTTGCTTCCGCCTCTTTCTCATCAGGAGTAGCCTCACGCCATGTGGGTTTCTTCTTTCCGTTTATCCGCTGCGGCTTTCCCGGCATCTGCATGGTGTTTAAGTGTTCGGCAATAGCGCGTCTCACTGGTGCCTTATCGGCTGCCCCTTTGCGCAACATGGCTCTAATTTCCTCAACGGTGCGATAGGTCGCATCTTTCTTCCCCTCAATCGTGTCAAACACTTTATAATGTCGTTTAAACCGGCCATCCGTCTGAAAATAGAACGGTTGGCTGTCATCGTCATACTTGTTGGTGAAATACACCCGCAGCAGATAGGCGGCATTATTGCGGTTTTCTCCCTCGGCGGCATTGCGTATCTCGACATTGTCTTCTTTTTTCAAGCACTCACTTATTGCGTCAGCAAACAGCCCGTCGGGCAGTTGGAATGTGTCTTTATATCTGCCCGCCAACAATTTGATATAATCGCGGTCTTTCGGTTTGTAATCATTCAACCCGCCATGGAGAAAGTATGCCTCACTGTACTTCTCCGAGCAGAGCAGTTGTTCGAGGTAGTATTTCTTTTCCTCTAAGTATTTCTCATAAAAATCAAGTGTGTCCGTTATCTCGTTTGTCAACACCTTGTCAAGGAATGGGTGCTTCTGCCGGTTGTCTTTGCCCACAAGCCCTGCTTTCACAAACAGCTCGCCCAGACCAGTCAACCGGCACTCTCGCCCATCACCTTTGAAAGTGGCTATCGCCGCTTGCATGATTTGGTAGTTCTGCCCCGTCAATTTCCCGCAGTGGTTCTTCTCCGCGTCGGCCGGCTGCATCTTCATGATGTCCTTGGCCAAAAAGTCGGCAAGTCTTCCAGGACGAATCTCAACATAGCTCTTTTTCCCAATACGGTTGGCCTTTGATCCAACCCTCTTTTTGTCATTTTGGAATCGTTTTTGGCGCAATTCAGTGTCACCAATCTCTTTTTCCACGGCGGATTTTGCCCACTTGCTAAAACCATCCTCGGCCTTGCGCCGTTCCTCTTCCATGCTGCCGCCGCTTACCCCTGCCAAATAATCCACTATCTTCTCCGGCACACTGCTGAGGGGCAGTTTATATTGCTCTTTCAGCCAAATGTCCACCACCTCTTTCGGCTTAGTGATAGTTTTCTTCCGTTGGGAGCCATCGGTTGGCGACGGCTCATCGCAACATGGTGGCACACACTCTTCTTCTACAATGTCGTTAAGCAGCCTCCTTATCTTTCCAACATAATCCCTTATCACCTGGCCCGGATTCCCTCCCAACAGATGAAGAAACACCAAGGCGGGCAGGTCGTAGATGCTCAACCAGCAAGTATGAGGCCAATCCTTCTCTTTCTCGTCGCCGGGTCTGTTCACCTTCTGCGTTCCGTTCTCTTCTTTCGGGACGGGTAAATCCGGCAGGTAGCAGCAATCCTTGTCAAGTGGAGAGCCTTTCTCCTTCAGCATGATACAAACCCTATTGTTGTGTATCACATACGAGGCTCTCTTGTCCGTCAGGTATGGCTTTGTAGCCGCCGTGTCGGCCGGTGCTTCCGATTGGGACTCCCTGATAAGGTTGAGCCCGTCTTTTCCATATTTTCCCTTGAATTTGCTCTCGACCAAGTGCATCGGGCCGAAACCGTTTATCTCCTTTTGCAGGATACGCACGCGGTTGGGGTCTGATGGGTCAATCGTCGTCTTGTTGTAGAATTGATACCTGTAATTGCCAAGCGATACCTGAAAGGCCATTCCGTTCAGCACTTTCTGCTCATCAATATACCGCAAGGCCAAGACTGGGAAACGGTCATCGTTTCGGCGCATAAGGGCGCCGTCTTCCAAATCCGACTGCTGCTCTTCCTCATCCTGCACCACCTTGAATAGTTCTTTGTCATCCTGGCAAAATGTGTCAAACAGCTCCTTAGGGCACTTCTGCAATTCGTTGAGCATGTCAAGCCCCAAGGCGGCCTTGCGATCCAAACTCTCCACCTCCATCCGGCCTTTGGGCAGTCTGATTCTCTCTGCACAGAATATGTTGGCCATCACCTCGTTCTCCTCTTGGCTGAAGGGGCTCAGGCCTCCCTGGCTTCGGGGAGTCATAATCTTGCTCTGCTGGAGGAACTGGATGGCGTACTTTTTGTTCAGCAGTTTGCATACAATGAATGCTATCCCGACATCGGACAGTCGCGTGAAATCGTCATTCCCCAGCCGAAAGTAATAATCGGTATAATACTTCACTTTTTTGTCACGGCCTTTCCCGGTCACTTCCTGTCGCTCATTCCCGTCTATAAAATCCAACTCCTTCTTTCCATAGCCATGCACTTTCGCCATATTTCTTTTGGCCGACATGAACGCAAGGTCGAGTGGCTGCATTATCCTCTTCTCAAAATCAGCCTCTTCGGCTTTCTCAGCATCTGTATAATAATGATGCGTGTGGGAATACTCGTTGCGATAGTAATGCACTATCTTGACAATGGCCAGCAATAACGCTGCCACATTTTCGAAACTAACAGTTTTTACATCACCTTTTACCTGATACCCCGAAAGACTTTGCAGAACTGGAATCCTTTTTAGGAGTTCTTTAAAAGCCTTGATTCGGACCTCCACCTCTTTTATCTTATCGAAACCAACAATATTCATTTCCTCCATGCAGTCCTCTTTGGCCTTTTGTTTTTGTGTTACTATCCCCAATTTGCCTTCTATTGCTTTCAGGGTATTGAAGAGGTTCATCTGGGCCATGTTGAGGTAGGCGGCAAACACCGGCTTCAGCTCGGCACTGTGGCTGTCGGGCTTTTCGCAGCCTTCACTTCTGCGGGTCTTGGGGGGTACTGCGGGTTTACTGAATCTGTTACTTGGGTTGTTCTCCATAGTGTTTACAAGTTATTCCATTTTTATATCTTGACAGACATCGCCGCTGCAACACAATCGATTTGCGGCAGGACGCAGCCGGTATCATTCCTAATCAGTTTGCAAAGATACACAATTTATTTGGATTGGCAAGGTTTTCGTGGGGATGTCGGAGTGGATTGACAAATAAATGGGGCAAGCGTCCTGTGCTTGCCCCGACAGGGATGATGCGTATGTGTGTTTCGGCAGGTTTGCCAATAGTGCCGACAGCCTTTCCTCGGGCCATGCCCCGCCGCCTTCCGTCCTTTCTTCCTTCGGGCGTTTGGTTTACTCGTGCTGGTGGCGGGTGTCGGCGGCGCGTTGTTTCAGTGCCTCGTAGGCCTTCTGCCAGCGGGTGGCCTCAGCCTGGGCCTGCGCCAGCTGCTGCTGGAGGAGGGGTACCATCTGTTCCAACTCGGCCAAGCGGCTGTCCTGCCGCTGGCGGTAGCCTGTGCGGGCCTGGTACATCCGTTCCTTGATGCCGCCTTCGGTGACGAAGCGTTTCTGCATGGTGGCAATGAGCTTGTGGAGCATCGCGATGGCTTGATGAATCAGGGTGATGCAGAGGTTGGCAATCTCCTCGTCGCCCATGTGCCGTATGGATTGGGCATAGTTTTTCATGAACTCATCGCTGCGGGCGTAAGCCCTCATCTTCTCGTAGCGGTGATGGAGGGTGCCCCACTGCTGGAGGTTGCGCACCCGCAGATAGTCCTCATAGTCGTCGAGCAGCTCTTCGAGGCTGGCTTTGGCCACATTGGTGAGTTTGATTTCCGTCTCGCTTGATGTGGCGGCGGCCTGGTTGCCCTCCGCTATGTTCTGCTTGCCGCTGCGGGCGGCCTGCACCATCTGGTCGACGGTGCGGTCGCCCCGGCCGAGGAAGCGCTGCGTGAAGTAGTAGGTGATGTCGTAGATGGCCTCGGCCACTTGATACACCCTCAGGTGGCGATAGTGGCCATATTGGTGCAGAAAGTTGTACTGGCTGCCCTGGGCACTCTGAGTACTCTGATTGTTCGGAACACTCTGGCTACTCTGAATATTCTGATTATTCAGAACACTCTGATTATTCGGAGCATTCTGACTACTCTGAATACTCTGATAATTCTGGGCATTCTGATTATTCAGATTGCTTTGATTTTCCAGGTTGCTGTCGAAACTCTTGTCCATTGCCGACTTTTTTGGGGGGAGGTTAGCGGCTTTGGCGTTTCACCGCCGGGCGCAGGATGCGCATTTCGCGGTAGCGGAAGCCTATGCCCACCTGCGCGTTGAGGGTGATGCCGCGCGGGGTGTCGACGATGCTGCGGAAGCGGTCGAAACTGACATACACCTTGGTCTGCAGACTCATGCCATACAGTTCGGTGCTGACCCTTCCGGCCGACTGGGCCTGGGCGAGGTCATACTGCGCGTCGACCCCCACACGCCAGCAGCCCTCGCTGGGGCCGCCACTGGCTCCCTCGTCGGGGGTGCTGTAATATACTCCCTGGAGGCCGTAGCCCACAAAGGGGGTGAGGGTGAGGCGGCGGTTGCTGACGACGGAATAGCCATAGTCGACATGGAGGTCGAGGGTCATGATTTTGTCGTTCCAGTAGAGCAGGTTGTCCGGGTTGACGGTCAGGATGGAGTCGGGCTTGCAGCGGCCCCCGCCCACGTAGAAACCGAAGGTGAACACGTTGCGGCCGCCGCCGCCAAACATGTCGAAATAGTATCCGCCGCTGGGCGCGAAATAGCGATGGATGTCGCCCATGAAGAACTTGGTGCCGAAGCCCATCGACATGCCGAAACAACCGTTGGGACGCATGCCCTCCACCTTGTTGGCCAGGGCGTGCTTCTCGACCATGAGGGGGGTGACGGAATCCATCTGGCGGCGGATGGCCTGTTCCCACCACAGTACCTCGGCGGTGTCGTTGCCGAAGTTCGACGCGCGGCAGAAACTGTCGACCTCGTGGGTGAGCAGACGCATGCGGTAGTCCATATTGACGGTGCCGCCAGTGTCCACCACCACCTGCAGCCGGCGGCGGTGCAGCTCGGCAATGTTGAAGACCACCTGGTTGTAGCGCAGCTGCGCGGGCGTGCGGAACGCCCCGTCCACCCACGACATCTCTTTGTCGGCGAAGGCCACGGCGGTGCTGACCATCACGGAGCCGCCGTCGACATCGTGCTTGCGGGGGACGACATCGAGGCCGAATTCAAGATAGGAATGCTCCGCGCCGATGCTCTTGTCGACAACGGTGAAGTCGTTCCATGTGAGGGGTCCTTTCTCCCAATAGCGGGGTGTTTTCTGCCCCAGGGCCATGAGCGGAAGGAGCAGGAGGAGTGCGGCTGATAGTGCTGATTTGTTCATAAATCTGGATATTTGATTGTTACTTTTTATTGCGCAGACGATAGGTGTTTCATCTATAAGTTTTTAGTGCAGCCGGTGCTGCTTAAAGTCCGATTGCAAAGATACGCTTTTTTCCGCAGGTAAAAACCTGTCGGTGCTTCTATTTTTCCTCCATGCCGCGTTTTTTTTCCTTTCGGTCTGCCTTCGCCCGCCGTCCGCCACGAGGCCATTGCCGGCAACCGACTTGTACGGACGCCGGATAATGATGTGGGGTTTAAGTGAGATAATCATGGCGTGGATGGAGCGAAGGGAGTGTGGACCCTGCTTTTTGAGTTCTACGTTTGTGAAGCGGCCTTATTGCACGCTGTTGCTGCAGTATGTTGCTGACGGGGCGCGGCGGCTTGGCAATGATGGATGGCCGCACAGCTCCGCGTGCCTTGTGCGGGGGCATGATATTCGGCATCGTCAATGCCGTTGGAGGGGAGGCGGCCCCCGGCTGGGCTGTGGACAAAATGATGAAAGTAAAGGCTGCCCCACTCAGGGCAGCCTTTACTGTATGCAGAGTCGGCAGGGCGCTTAGCGGCGCTCGCCGTGGGCGGCATTGTAGAAAATTTTGAATGCGCCGGAGTTGCGGAGCTCCTGTTTGATGTCGGAGATGAGACCCATCTTGGTGTCCTTGTCGGCCTTGATGGAGAAGGTGACGAAGGGACGGTCGGCCTCGGGGCGTCCGGTGACTTCTTCCTCGACGAAGAGGGGGATGTCGCCGACTTCAGAAATCTGGTCGTTGAGCTGAATACGGGATTCAGTGCCATATTTCTTCTGCCATTCGCCGGCCATGGGGGTACCGACGTTGATGTAGCTGACGAGACTCTTCTTTTGGAGTTTGATGGTCTCGGTGGCCTTGGGGACCTTGATGGTGACATAGAGCGAGCTTTCACGCATCGTAGTGATGGTCATGAAGAAGAACAGGAGCATGAAAATAATATCGGACATGGAGCCCATGTTGAGGGCAGGAGTCTCTTTTGATTTTTTACCAGTGAATCTTGCCATTATTTTCTATCTCCTATCTTTGTAGGCTCTGCCTCGGAAATAGCAATGGGGATTGCTTGGTCGATGGCATCGGCCTGGGGTTCGGAAAGGTCGGCGTATTTGCGACCGAATTTTACTTGTGACAGTTCGTTGCGCATCTCGACGATAGCGGCTTGCAGTTCGTTCTGCACGGCTATGTACATGTCGTAGGATGTACCACGGTCGTTTTGCAGCGATATAACACCTTTTGAGACGTCCACCATGCCCAGCATGGGGATTTCCATCTGGATTTTCTCAGGCAGGTTGGGCAGGTTGTTGGGGTTCCCGAGGAACTCCTTGGCGCGGTCTTTCAGGTCGCGGAGGTCGCCCACTTCACCATTGAAGAGCAGACGGTCTTTGCTGTTGACTTTGACGACGAAGATGTTACGTTCCTTAACATCAGGTTTTTCCTGATTCTCGGGTAAGGGTGGCGGCAAACGACGAGCAATACCCTGATCTGTGTTGATGTTGGAGACCAATAGGAAGAAGGCCAACAGCAGGAACGAGATGTCGGACATTGAACTGGTGTTTAAGCCAGGTGTTTTTCTTCCCATAGTTCTTACTTTTTCTTGTTTGATTTGGGCATTACTTCAGTTACCAGGATGGCAAGGGCAGCACCGATGACAATGATGTAGCTCAGGATGCAGGCAGCACCGATGAGTTTGGAGGTGCCTTCGGTGATACCGTACTTGACGATGTCGACATCGCCGCCTTTGGCCAGCACGAAGGAGACCACAAGGAGGACTACGATGAGGGCAATGAGAAGCAGGAATTTGACCAAGTAGCCTTTTTCTGATTTAAAGCGGTCGAGCAGTTTCTTGCAGAGGAACACCAGGATGGCCAGTATGGAGAAGCCAATCATGATGACCAGCAGCCAGAAAGCAATGTCGAACATGCCGGAGTTGTTGACGGTATTCAAGGCGAACACAAAGGCAAACACCGTGGTGACGATTGCCAGGGCCAAGAGTGCCAACGTTAATATTTTATCAGTTTTTTCTTTCATAACAGTTTAAGGAATTAGGGTTTGTAATTGAATTGAAGGACTTCCTTATAACTATTATTTCTTGTTCTTGACGAGGATGTCCATGAAGGTGATGGAACCATCTTCCATCTGGGCAACGAGGCTCTCGATTTTGGTGAGGATGTAGTTATAGAAAATCTGAAGAATGATGGCAACGATAAGACCGAAGATGGTGGTCAACAGAGCCACTTTCATACCGCCAGCGACGACGGTCGGGCTGATGTCACCGGCAACTTCGATGTCATCGAATGCCTGGACCATACCAACAACGGTGCCGAGGAATCCGAAGGAGGGAGCCAATGCGATGAACAGGGCAATCCAGGTCATGTTGTTCTCGAGACGGGCCATCTGGACACCACCGTAGGAGGTGACAGCCTTCTCAACGTTGTCGAGACCTTCGTTGACGCGGTCAAGACCCTGGTAGAAGATGGAGGCCACGGGGCCACGGGTGTCGCGGCAGAGGTCTTTGGCACCGGCATAGTCGCCTTTCTGGACATGCTCTTCGATGCCTTCGAGCAGTTTCTGCACGTTGGTGGTGGCCATGTTCAGATAGAGGATACGCTCGATAACAAGAGCCATACCGAAGATGAGGCAGAGGAGCACGGGGGTCATCCAGCCGGCACCACCTTGGATGTACTTTTCTTTCAGCACTTGGTGGAAGGACTTGGTCTCTTCGACGGGGGCTGCGACGGTTTCGGGTTCCTCAGCGACGGGGGCCTCAGCGATAGCGCTGTCGGCGGTCTGCTGGTCGACTTGTTCGGTTGCGGGCTCTGCGGCCTGGGCTGCATTGTCCTGAGCCATGACACCATTGAGATTGGTGAATGTCAATAAGCCAATGATTGACATCAAAGCAAATACTTTTTTCATGATTTAATTTAATGAGTTAATTATTAATTAGTTAATTTATATTCCTACAAATTCAATACATCTGCAAATATACACCTATTTTCCGAAATACGAGAATTATTCTTTCATTTTTTTATTTTTTTCGTCCCGAAAGGGATGCAATGAGTGTCTGGAGGGGTGTTTTGGCGGAGGGCGGGAGCTGGACGGCGTCGAGGTGGAGGGTGGCTTGGGCGAACTGGGCGGCGATGGCGTCCTCGACCTGCTGGCGGATGCCGAGCTGGCTGTAGATCTGCCATACGCGCTCCACTTTGGCGTCGGCGTCGGCGGGGGTGGAGGCGAAGAGGGCGGAGAGTTCGTCGCGGAGGGGCTGGGGCGCGGTCTGGAGGGCTTTGAGGACAAGGTAGGTCTTTTTGTTGTCGCGGATGTCCTGCCCGGTTTGTTTGCCGAACTGGGCCACGTCGCCATAGCTGTCGAGGAGGTCGTCCTGCAGCTGGAAGGCAAGGCCGAGATGGATGCCGAACTGGTAGAGGTGGTCGATGTCGGCTTCGGGGGCGCCGGCATAGAGGGCGCCGATTTTGAGGGCTCCTGCCAGGAGGACGGCGGTTTTGAGGCGGATCATCATCATGTAGTCGTCGATGGTGACTTGGGCGGTGCGCTCGAAGTTCATGTCGTATTGCTGGCCTTCGCACACTTCGATGGCTGTCTGGTTGAAGCAGGTGAGGATTTGGTGGAGGCGGGGGCTGGGCTGGGCAAGGAAGTAGGACCAGGCGAGGGCGAACATGGTGTCGCCGGAGAGGATGGCGGTGTTCTCGTCCCATTTGCGGTAGACGGTGGGCTGGCCGCGGCGGATGGGGGAACGGTCCATGAGGTCGTCGTGGAGGAGGGTGAAGTTGTGGAAGACTTCGATGCCGATGGCGGCCTGGCGCACTTGGCTGTCGTCGCCGCCGAACATGCGGTTGGCGGTCATGAGGAGGAAGGGGCGTATGCGTTTGCCGCCGAGGTGGAGGGTGTATTCGATGGGCTCGTAGAGCTGGAGTGGCTCACGGAGGTAGTGTTCGTGGTCGAAGATTTGTGTGATGGTGTCGAACATGGTGGGTGAATTTTGTATATTAAATGTATGTTTGATTGGTCAGAAGGGGTAGTTGATGCCGAAGTTGAGGGAGATTTTGTCCCAGCTCCAGTGCCGGCCGATCCTGCGGCTGTCTTCGGGGTAGTTGGGGTCGTAGAGCGGGAGGGCGAAGTCGAGGCGGAGGGTGGCGATGGATACGTTGGCACGCAAGCCGAGACCGGCATCGAGGGCCACGGTGGAGAGGAGGTAGCGGGGGGAGAAGGTGCCGGCAGGCCCGATGCCCCAGTCGGCATAGGGCCAGACGTTGCCGAAGTCGGCAAAGACGGCCCCCTCGAAGATGCTGATGATGGGGAAGCGCTGCTCGATGTTGCCCATGAGCATGATTTCGCCCACGCCGGTGGCGAGCAGGCCGCTGGAGTAGTTCATGCCGTAGCCGCCGAGGTAGCGGAGGGGCCAACCGCGCATGGTGGTGGGGCCTCCGCCGACAAACATCTTCTCGTAGGGGAGCAGGAAGGAGTTGCCGTAGGGGATTCCGGCCCCGGCGAGGGCGCGGAGGACGAGGGTGTTGTTGTCGCCCCAATAGATGTAGCGCTTGTATTCGCCCTCGAAGCGGAAGTATTGGTAGAAGAGGCTGTCGGCGCTGTGGGAGGGGCTGAGGAGGGTGGAGAGGCCGTTGAGGAGGTTGCCGGCGGTCTCGACGGAGAAGTTGAAGTAGTCGAAGTTGCGCCGCAGTCCGATGCGCTGGTTGGTGTAGGTGTATTCGTAGCGGGTGTTGAGAAGGACGTAGTCGTAGGACTGGAACATGAGTCTGACGATGTCGGAGGTGATGGTGTGGAGGTATTGGTAGTATTCGGCGCCAGAGATGATGTGGGTGAAGGTGAAGTTGAAGGGCATGAGTTTGTGGTGGTGGTAGCGGCGGTGGTTCCAGGTGTAGCCGAAGGAGGCGTTGAAGAGTATGCGCTCCAGGCTCACGGCGGTGGGGTTGTTGTCCTGGTCGGGCAGGATGGTGTTGCGGAAGATGTAGCCGGCACTGAACCCGATGAGGGTGTGCGGGCGGTTGTATTGCCAGGGGAGCTGGTTGGTGAAGGGGAGGAGGAAGGAGGGGAGGTCGAGTGTGAGGTTGAGGTTGTTCTCGAAGGTGGAGAAGGTGGTGTAGAAGTCGTTGTTCTTGACTCCGAAGACATCTTTGGGGAGGTCGAAGAGCAGGCCGCCTTCGATTTTGAGCAGTTCGGCACCGCCGAAGAGGTTGTTGTTCTGGTAGCCGAGCGAGGTGCCGAGACCGAGGTTGCCGGAGGTGATGAAGTTGCTGCCTTTCTGGCTGAAGTTGGAGGCATTGGTGAGTTCGAGCGAGAGGGAGAGTCGGTGGCGGGTGTTGTTGAGGAGTCTGATTTTGGTGTCGAGAAGGGGGGTGCTGTCAGTGCTGTGGGGTGACTCTTCGAAACTGATGTCGACGTATTTGAAGTTGTGGAGGCCGAAGAGGGCGTTGGAGGTGATGCTGGCATAGCGCGGCATGTAGCGCTGACCGCTGCGCAGCAGCACGGCGCGGCTAACGGTGCGAGGGGAGGGGGTGATGGGTTTGTCGTAGATGAAGTAGTAGTCGGTGACGCTGGTGTCGCGCCACTGGTGGGGGTAGACAAGGGTGTCGAACTGGCGTTGTTCGCCGCCCAGGGCGGTGGATACGTTGGGGTAGAAGTATATCCTGTCAAGGCGGTAGCGGAGGAGGGGGGCATGGTCCTGCACGGAGTCGCCCACCTGGCGCTGGGGAAGGCGCAGCCTGACACTGATGCTGAGCGACTGGCTGTCGTAGTTGGTGTCGACAAAGAAGCGCACCATGTCGGGGCTGGCAAAGTAGTAGCCGGAGTCTCTGAGTTGCGTGGCTATGCGGGTTTGCTCGAGGGTCATCTTTTGCTGGTCGTAGTAGTCGCCCTCTTTGAGGTATGATTCGGGCTTCCATCTTTTCATCAGGCTGTCGATGTCGGGCTGGCGGCACCCGAAACTCACGTCGTCGATTTTGCGGCGGCGGGTGGCGGATATATTATAGCGGGCAATGACAGAGTTGGTGCCATAGTGGAGTGTGTCGGTGGTGACAGTGGAGTTGAAGCAACCTTTGGTTTTGAGGAGTGTGGCCAGCTGGGCAGCGGTGCGCTGGGCGGCAAGTTGGTCGTAGACGACGGGGGCTTCGCCCTGGTTGCGCCAAAACTGCGCCCATCGGCTGCTGTCCTGCGGATTGGTGGAGCAGTAGAGCCGCATTTTGAGCCGCATGAAGAGAAAGCACTTGTTGGGGGTCTGGTAGTAGTATTGCCTGATGTTGGAAAGGGCTTCGTTCACCTCTGGGGGGACTTCGGTGCTGTCGGCCATTGTCACATTCACCTCGTTGCGGTGCAGCACCTTCTCGCCGGGTTGGAGATACTTGTCCACGCTGCATGAGGTGATGCAGAGGACTATCAGCAGTGCGGGCAGGATATATGCGGGGCGGTTCAAGTTAGGCGGTGGTAAGGCGTTTGAGGTCTTCGTTGACCTTGGAAAGTATTAGTTGTGTGGAACCCAGGTTGTCGTCCAGATACTTGCGGCAGACCGCCGAGGCGGTATGGTAGGTGTCGGGGTCGGACAGGAGGGTGTCGAGGTGTTGCTGGAGCTGCACATAGCTCACGTAGCTGAAAGCTCCTTTCTGGGCGATGAGGTCGCAGGCCTCTTTGAATTTGTGATAGTTGGGACCGAAAACCACTGGTTTGCCGAAGGTGACGGCTTCGAGTATGTTGTGGATTCCTTTCCCGAATCCGCCTCCGATATAGGCCACATCGGCATATTGGTAGAGCGAGGAGAGCATTCCGATATTGTCTATAATCAGCACCCGTGGGGTTCCTTGCCCGTCGTCTAAGCGGGAATAGCGGATGCAGCCATATTGCGCAAAGACGGACTCGATTTGCTCCAGATGCGACTGGCTGATGACGTGGGGGGCAAGGATCAGGGTCAGATTGCCACCGTTGTGGTCCATATAGTGTTTCAGGTTGTCCTCGTCGGGTTCCCATGAGCTGCCCGCCAGGATCACTTTGCTGCCTTCGCGGCGCGCCAGGAAGGTTTCGATTTCGGGATAGTGCTGGGCACCCTGGGCAATAGTGTGGACACGGTCGAAACGGGTGTCGCCCGCAATGGATACTTGTGCCACCCCGTGGGACTGGAGCAGCCTGACGGACTCTTCATTCTGCACAAAGAGATGGGTGAAGCTGCGCTGCAGGTGTTTGAGGAACCACACTCCATACCATTTGAAGAAATATTGGCTGGGGCGGAATATAGCGGAGAAGATATAGGTGGGTATCTCGCGCCGGTGGAGTTGTTCGAGGTAGTTGAACCAGAAATCATATTTGGCAAAGAACACCACGGTGGGGCGCAGCAGGTTGACATAGCGGGCGGCGTTGGAGGGGGTGTCCATGGGCAGGTAGCTGACGAAATCGGCCAGTGGGTAGTTTTTGCGGACCTCATAGCCCGAGGGGGAGAAGAAGGTGACGCAAATCTTATAGTCGGGATGCTGCTGGCGGAAAGATTCCAACACGGGCCGCGCCTGCTCGAACTCGCCCAGCGAGGAGGCGTGGAACCAGGCCGTCTTTTCCTTGCCGACGGGGGCTACCGAGAGGCGGCCAAAGGTCTTTTTCCAGCCGGCCACCATCTGCGCGGCCTTGCCGTTGAACAGCGCGGCCACACGTACCGCTGCCGAGTAGCAGTGTATTCCAAACGTATACAACATCCGCATCATTGTGCAATCCTTTCTGCCCGTGGACCCGGGCGATACAACTTACTAATATGGTATCAATAAAAATAATAATCGTGGGCAGGCTTGCTCCTTAACGGGAACATCCAGCTGATTTTTATCGTATAGAGCAAATCGAAATAGCGGTGGTTGTCTTTGCCCTGCAGCCCCAGATAGTGGTCTATCATGTAGTCGCGGGTAGGCCAGTTCCAGCACTGGGTCACCTCAAAAGTCACATAGACGTTGGCCAGGTCGGACCTGTTGCTCATGAACCAGTAGCCCACCGCCTCGCTCAGCATCAAGCCGTGGCGCTGGTGGTCGTAGAGCAGGGCATAGTCGTCGGCAAGCTGGGCAGCCTTCTCACTATTGGCCATGAAGATGGTTTGCTGCCGCAGATAGCCCGCATTCAACCGGGCCAGGATGCCCGAATTGGGGTTCTTGGCTGGGTTGAGCGGGAAAATCTTTCCCACTCCGGCCTTGAAGCCCAGCCCGCGGTTGTAGCATGTGATGTTGGCATCGGTGCCGTTGGCCCCGACCACGATACTGTCGCGCGTGAAGACATCCCCCATCCGTTCCATACGGTGGTTCAGGTTGTTCGAGTTGAAGCCGAACCACAGGTTCCCTTCAATCGAGACAAGCCAGTTGCTTTTGAACTTATACAGCCCTTCGATTCCAAACGACAGGTAGGGGGGATTGTAAAGGCTCGCCATTGTGGCATTCTGACTTTTTACGCCGCCGGGCGCGGTCTCAAACGAGAAGGCTTTGGACGGCATCATAAGCCCCGCATTGAAGCCTACAATGGGGCACTCGAAAGTGTCCACAGTCAAATCTATCTGGGCCGCCGCCGTGCCGTTGGCTCCCGCCAGCAGCAATCCGGTCAACAGCACACTTCGGAATATTTTTATTCTGATACTCATCAATATATTTATTATTACACAACAAAAAGAGACACGCAGCGCGAACCCTTTTCGCGTTGCAAAAATACGCAAATTATTTTGAAGTGCGAAAAAATACAATGAAATTATTTGTCTTTCCAGCCTACTGCAGGCAATCTTGCCGTACCCAACCGACCCACAGGACTCCTTTCGGCCCCATGCGCCGTCAATCAATAAATCCGCCAGCTGTAGTCAAAAAGAGGGCAGGGGAGAAGGCCACCCCTGTCCTCTTAGGCATTGGGACATCCAGGTGTCAGAAAGAATAGGTGCAGGAGAAGGAATAGGGTGCAGTTGACCATCTGGTGAAAACGAAAGTGTATGTGCCACGGGGCAGATTGACAATCTGGAACATGTTGTCTGTAAAGCAGAGACAATCGGCCACAGGGCCGTCATGCTCCCACTCGTTGATGGTAATGGTGTTGCCATCGATGCTGATGTCAACATCGATGCCGTTTGCAAAGGCGCCACAATTCACCAGCAGGTTGTGGTGGGTGACGGTCAGCACACCATTGCCATAGTTGAATTCCACCCACTCTTGTTCCTCGTCCAAAGACTTGTAGGCCAAAGCCTGTGCATCGGTGTGGGAATGGCACCCATTGTTCGTGATGTTGGAAATTTGGACACGCGATGCATCGCCACGTTTGGTGCAAGCCGCTGTCAGCGCGACAGCCGACAGCATGAGCACCAAGGCAATCCTGATTCTTTGATGTGACATAATTTGATATTTTTTAGTTGTTACAATTATTTTATGTTTATGCCAACAAGACGAGATGGTCTCCGTAATCTCACAGTATTTAACAATAATTAACTGCCAATAAAAGTGGGCAGCCACAACAGTGTAACTGCCCACATTCATTTCTGTCCTGTAAAAGGGTGATTAGGCACCGATTTTGCCAGTATAGGCGATGTTGTCCAGCAGGGCATCGATATCGGCCATGTTGGTGGGTTTGATCTTGATGATCCAGCCGTCGCCATAGGGGTCGCTGTTGATGGCGGAAGCATCGTCGAGATTGGTGTTGAACTCAACCACCTCGGCCTCAACGGGCATGAGGAGGTCGGCAACCGTCTTGACGGCCTCGATGCTGCCGAAAGCCTCGCCGGCACCGATAGTGTCGCCCACGCAGTCAACGTCCACAAAGACGATGTCGCCTAATTCGTGCTGTGCATAGTCAGTGATTCCAACATACGCAAATTCGCCTTCAACTCTCACCCATTCGTCGTCCTGGGTGTACTTTAAATTCTGAGGAATGTTCATTGTATTATTGTTTTAAGTGTGTTTTTTTATATTTTAAATTTTCTGCAAAAGTACGCATTTTCGTTTGTTCGGCAAAATTTTTTTGTGCGATTCAATTTTTTTTTCTACTTTTGTGCTGTCAAAAGTCGTTCAGAATCGTGGCATTTGTTCGATTAAAATGTTCATAATCAGAGCGTTCTTTCCCACCCATTAAAATCGAATTTTTTCAAAAAAATCAACGCACATACGCTACTTTTATGTATAGCAAAGCAGAACTTGAAGCCAAGGCGCATATTGAACTCATCAATATCGCCAAAGAATTAGGAATTTCCAGAGCCACACGTATGGACGCCCAGGAGTTGATGTACAAGATTATCGCACTTCAGTCCGAGAATCCCAAAGCCATCACGAAAGAACAGGAGCAGCAGAAAGCCAAAGAGCCAGAGCCCCGTCCCAAACGGGCCCGAATCAAACCCACACTCCTGGCCGAGTCGTCTCTCAACAACCCCGAGTTACACAAACGCAAAGTCCATCCCCAGCAGACCAAATCGCCCGACAGTATAGCATCCAATAGTAAAGAAACCTCACGAGTACTACAGCCAGAACTTCCCGGCATCAATATCGCCGACCTCGAACTGCCTCACGTCCCTTCCATTCCCGATGTTGTGTCGCCCTCTGGCCGCCTGCTGCGCCTCCGCGACAGTTCGCTGACCACTGCCAAGCAGGATCCTCCAGCCGAACCCGCCAAGCCCGAACCTGTTCAGGCCGAAGTTCAGGCTCATGCCGACGCCGATCCGGCTGAACCCGTCAAACGCAAACGCGGCCGCCCCAAGAAAGTCAAGTCCTCTGACACAATCAACCCTGACCCGGCACCCGCCGCCGCTCAGCCTGCCGAGGAGAAGCCCGCCGTTCCCAATCTCCCAACCGACAAGGCCCCTGCTGCTGATGCCCCTGTGGCACAGCCCGCCGCCCGCCCGGCCGAACCGGAAGCCACATCCGAAAATGTTCCGGCCCCAGCCCCCGAAACCAACCCCAAAGAACGCTACATGCGCTTTGGCAACAAAGGCAAACACCACCGCCCTGCCGACCCCTACAGCGACGAATTTCTCGCCCAGATTGGCGTCAACCCCAACCAACCCCCCAAGCCTATTAAAACATACCCCTTCGACGTGGAAGGCGTTGTCGAGGCCGAAGGCGTCCTCGAACTGGCTCCCGACGGTTTCGGCTTCCTCCGCTCGTCCGACTACAACTACCTCGCCTCGCCCGACGACGTGTTCGTATCCGCACCCATGGTCCACAACTTCGGTCTAAAATCCGGCGACACCGTCAGCGGCATGATTCGTCCCCCCAAGGAGAACGACAAATACTTCATCATGGTCAAAATCAAGGAAATCAACGGCCTCCCGCCCGAGCGCATCCGCGACCGTGTTCCCTTTGAATCGCTAACCCCCCTCTTCCCCAACGAGAAATTCAAGCTCACCGGCCATCCGCAACAAACCCTCTCCACCCGCATCATCGACATGTTCACTCCCATCGGAAAAGGGCAACGCGGACTCATCGTGGCACAACCCAAAACGGGTAAGACCACCCTCCTCAAAGAAGTAGCCAACGCCATTGCCTACAACCACCCCGAAGTCTACCTGATGGTACTACTCATCGACGAGCGTCCCGAAGAGGTCACCGATATGCAGCGCAGCGTCAATGCAGAAGTCATCGCCTCTACCTTCGACGAACCTGCCGACCGCCATGTGCGCATCGCCAACATCGTGCTTGAGAAAGCCAAACGCATGACCGAATGCGGCCACGACGTAGTCATTGTGCTCGACTCCATCACCCGTCTGGCCCGTGCCTACAACACCGTCCAGCCCGCCTCGGGCAAAGTACTCAGCGGCGGTGTCGAAGCCAACGCCCTGCAAAAACCCAAACGCTTTTTCGGTGCCGCCCGCAACATCGAGAACGGCGGCTCGCTAACCATCATCGCCACCGCCCTCACCGAGACCGGCAGCAAGATGGACGACGTCATCTTCGAAGAATTCAAAGGCACCGGCAATATGGAGCTCCAGCTCGACCGCAAAATGGCCAACAAGCGCCTCTATCCCGCCATCGACCTCGTGGCCTCCAGCACCCGCCGCGACGACCTCCTGGTCCCCAAGAACCTCCTCAGCCGCACCCTCGTGCTGCGCAACCAACTCACCGACATGACACCCGTCGAGGCCATGGAATTTCTCCAGAAAAACATGGCACACACCATCAGCAACGAAGAATTCCTGCT
>OCTW011456052.1_pt1 | contig 18432 bp, 12 predicted proteins | sample 1539671 | NCBI WGS metagenome assembly OCTW01 (sample SAMN02144230, study PRJEB22623) | gut metagenome | biome: sheep rumen | host: Ovis aries | place: New Zealand
GTTCAGCGTCAAAAATATCGGGCTAAAAGGTTATCTGGGGGTGCGTGATCCCATTCAGGTCCTGACGGCTTATGCCAAGAGTCCGTTGGAACTTAAGCAGGGATTCCTGGTCATTGGCAATCATTCGGATAAATGTTCCCACAATGAGCTCTGCCTGTATACACCCGATGACAAGCCATTTATGTTGGGCATGGATGATCAATGGGTATCCCTGAGCCTGTTCGCTTCTTCTTTGGGGAATGTCAACGTGATGCTGGATGGTGCTGTCAAAGCTGCCATGGCCAAAATGTTTGTAAAGGATATCACGGAGGCATCCGGAAGCCTTGCCTTGAATGCCAGTTTGTCTGGCAAGATTCTCGATAAAAACGGCGCGCTCGACATCGATTTACGAAAGATGCAATTTGGCGGTTATGTCGCCGTTGCAGAACCGATTTCGGTCGAAATGCACTATTTCAATGAGCCGATTACACTCGAAAAAGGTATTGTCAAGCTGACAGAAGGCAGTGAATGTTCCAATGGCGGTCAGTGCATCACAATTCCCAAGACTCAGGCATTTCAGGGAAATCTGATGGGCGGGAATTACATCATCTTTGGCGAAGTCCTGCGCGATGCACTCGAGTTGAAGAGCGGCAATCTTTCGATTACCGGCAATAGCGTCGGATTCCGCATGAAAGATGAGCTTTCTTTGACATTGTCTCCCGATATCCAGATCGTCGTCCGCGATTTTAATGATCCGGATACCTACAAGGTTTCGGGCGATATCGATATCGCAGAAGCCAAATACAAGAAGAATTTTGACGACGGTTCGAACAACTTTATCCGCGAGCAGATTCTGTCCCTGTTTGTGGATTCGAAAAGACGCGTAGAAGCCTATTCCCCTTCTTTCCTGCGCAAAATGCCATGGGTAGGAAAAATCAATCTCGATGTCGGTGTGACCGCCGAGAATTCCATCTCTGCCGATGTCAGAATTGCGACGGCTACGGTAGAACTTGAAGTTGGAACGCAACTTAGAATTGGTGGTACCGTCAAGGAATTCGCTCCCTCGGGAATCGTCTCCATCAATCAGGGTGTCTTTTCTCTCAGAGGCAATGACTTCGAATTTCAGAATGGTGCACAGGTCGCTTTTAATGGTACACTCGATGGCAAGATCGATGTAACAGCTACCACAGAAATCAGTACAGATTCGAGCGCTTTTAGTGCTGTCACTGGAAATACCGATCTCGATAAGCGCAAGCGCATTTCGACGAGCAGTTCGACTTCGTCCGATCTCTATTCGATTACACTGACGGTTGGCGGCACCGTTTATCGACCGGTCTGGAGCTTCGAATCGAGCCCATACCTCACCGATACCAACGTCTATGCCTTGATTTTAACCGGTAAAACCATTGATGATTTCTCGGGCAATGATGTCGCCATGGAATCATTGCTTTCTCCTTTATTCTCTTCACAGCTCGATACCTTCATCCATGCCGATCAGTTCAAGTTTGTCTTTAGCGAAGGCGCTGCTCAGTTCGTCTATGTCAAACAAATCAACAAGGGATTGCGCGTGGCCGCCGGTGTGTCCATTCGGGGGTCCGAAGGTAATGAACAAGCACTCTCGGCTGAGTACTATTTTAATGATAACTGGTTTGTCGATCTTACAGGCCAGAATACGTCCGATGAAGATGGGCACGCTCCGACATTTAAACTCGGTGCACGTCTCCATTGGCATTTACCGCTGGATTAATGAGCAGTTAGCAGTTAGCAGTTAGCAGTTCGAGGATTCTCGATTTTATTTCTAAAGAATGAAGTATTTTTAGCTTTAGAGAGATTTTTGGGGGGACAAGCCCAATTGCTCACTGCTCACTGCACATTGCTAATTAAGAACGTCATCCAGCTTTAGCTTTAGACTTCACCTTTAGTTTTGCATTCAATTGCACACGACGCATTCAAAATGAACCGCATCTGGTCAATCATCAAAAAGCATACACTGCTCATTCTCATTCTCGTGATGGTGTTCATCCTCATTGCACTGTACCACGAGATATTAACGCCTTTTGTCATCGCGCTCATCGTGGTTTATCTCATCGACCCGATGGTCACGAATATGAGCAAGGCAAGAATCGGTAAACGCCATATCCCAAGAGGATTGGCCGTGATCACGGCATACCTTGTTTTTTTCCTCACCCTCACTGGAATTGGTTTTGCTTTTGTTCCTTCGCTCACAGAAGAAATCAGTCAGGCGACCGAGGAACTGCCGAGATATTTTACCCAGCTTAAAAATGACGACATTCCTCGCTGGAATGAAAATATAGACAGGTTCATTTCGAAATTCTCATTGAAAGACAGGGACAGTTTTGAAAAAACAGTCAATGACTCGAGCCATGAAATCGAGAAAGCCCTCGATGAGGCATTGAGAGAGGCCGAGGAACAGTCTGTACCCTCTGTAGATACCACGGGGACAAAGCCTCTTTTGGTCGAAGGCGAACGCAGTCCCAGAAGAGAGAGCGGCCATGTCGCTGCAAATAATGAAGAAGACCAGGAATCGCCCGTTCTGTTTACGCTTTATCCCAAAAAGAATGGTGCGTTCGAGCTGCGTGCCGGAGAACGTGAAATCCTGATTCAGTCTGATTCAAAAGGATCTTATACGATCAAACCCAAGCCTGCAGAGGATATTTCTAAAACAGGCGCCACTATCGATTTTGAAAAGGAAATCGACAAGGCCTTCAGCGGAATCATTGAATCGGGCTCCAAATATGCAGGTGATGCACTGTCGTTGCTGCAGTACATCATTGAATTTATCATCAATACCTTTGTACAGTTTATACTCGTCTTTATGGTGGCGGCTTTTATTTCGATTGATTCGCCCAAGATAATGACTTCCATTCGGAAATTGTTTGCCGATGAAGAAGGCAATGCACCATTGTACGATGAGTACAAGAAAAAGCTTATGAGCGGCCTTTCGGGCGTTGTTCGCGGTCAGCTCATCATTTGCTGTATTAATGGTACACTGACGGGAATCGGACTTGCCATTTTTGGTGTTAATTTCGCTTTGTTGCTCGGCATTATTGCGGGCCTCTTTAGTATTGTGCCCATCTTTGGGACGATTATCAGCACGATCCCCGCAGTATTGCTTGGTCTCGTACAGGGACCATGGACGGCATTGCTCGTTTTGCTGTGGATTTTGCTCGTCCATGCCCTGGATACAAATTTCTTTACACCGCGCATTGTCGGTTCATCGGCAAACCTTCATCCTGTCGTCATTATTTTTGCCCTTTTGGCAGGCCAGGTTTCTGCCGGTGTGCTCGGCTTGATACTCGCGGTACCCGTTGCCTCCATGATTCAAACTTCGATTACTTTCGGCATTGAACAGGCCCGCAAACGCAAACAGGTTGTGGCCGAAACAACACTCGCCTATGTCACCGATTCGGGCAGTGCGACTGCCACGGTTGTCGGAACCGAGGTGCAGGGCAATCTGCTCAATGAGCAGACCGATGTGGATGGGAGTTTTAAGGGAGGAACTGCAGAAATCACCAGCATTCCCCAACTGACGATACATGCTTTGCCCGTTGTGATTGCAAAAGATGCCATTGTCTGTGATAAGACGATTATCGAACAGGATCCGGAAGAATCCCAAAATCCGGAGGAATCATGAACGGGTACTTTTGCCTGGGGCCAGAAACTTCGATGGCATTCGGGCTGAACAGTTACACAATAGTTGCCGAAAATCTAACAAACTGGTTTAAAAACATTTCAATTCGTTTAATATAGCTACGGAGTTTTATACTTCCTGGTTCATGCGGAGGTGATTATGAAGCGCATTTTTTCTTTGTTGGTGCTTATTTTGGTCGCTCTATTTTGGAATTCTGCAGCCATGGCGCAGTCAAATGATGGCAGATCCGAATGGGAAAAAAATACCCAGATTTCAAGAAATGACCTGACGGTATATACGCATAACCCCACGGAGAGCCGCATTGAAGTGTACGAAAAGGAATTGAAAAATCCATCACAGTCGGCGAATGTCATTAACGCATTTCACCAAAAACTTGGTGTTACTCAAGGGTTTAAAATGATCGATGATGATCTTCGCTGTGAACCTTTGATGACATCTGTATCAGATTGTAAACTCACACAATACAGATTTGAAAATAGCGACGTCAAAGATATTAGGGTGGAGGTCGTTTCATTTACCAAAGGTAAACATGTCTATTTTCTCGTTCTTTATTATCCGGAAAAGAGCCGTGATGAAGTAAGGGGTGAATTTGCGAGGAGGATCAGTCTGCTCGATCAGGAATAGAGATTGGCAGAGGTGGTTTTTTTTGAGTTGGCCTTCTATGCTTGCGCATACGAAGGCATGATTTGAGTCCGGCCTATTTTGGCGCTGCCAAAATACGGCACGGCCTGCGCGCTTTGCGCGCTTTTTGGACAGGACGAAAAAGGTGCCGCGCGTATTGGCCAAAAGGCCAATAGCTGCGGCAGGCGCGGTGCGTATTGAACCGTCAGGTTTAATAGCACGCGCTCCCATAACAATTCTTGCGAAATAGAGTTTCAAGCGAGTATGTTGATACAGTTTGCTGTTTTGTTTCGCAATGTGTGACTTCTTTTAATTTGGGGCTGTTGTTATGCAGGAAGTAAATTATGCCATTCTGGCCGGATGTACTGCCACGGAGTTGCTGCCTAAACTGGGGCTCATTGCCAATTTTATCAATAAGGAAAAACCCGACCTCAAGGCGCTTAAGCGTTTCTTTAAGGAGCACGATTTCTTTGATAAGGAACGTTTCGAAATCCTGCTTCGTTTTCTCAATGTCGATTTTGAAAACGAAAAACAAATCAAATGTGGTGAGTTTTTAAGTAAACTCATGAAGATTATTGATCCCGAGGATCGAAAGCGCCATCTCTTTGAGCATTTGACGGCCAAAAATGAAATCCTCATGAAATATGTGATGGATGGCATTGCCGAGAGATTGTATTCGACCAATGAGATGTATCGCTATCTGACGAGCTACGTCTATCCCGGGACTTATCTGACGCTCGTCGATTTTCGCTATTGGATGACCTGGCTCGAGGCCAGTGAGCATATTAAAGTCGTCGGCATCCGCTGGGGTTTGAGTGACCTCGGCAAAGAAGCCATGGATAAGATTATCAAGCTCATCGATGTCGATGATCTGTTGGATGCAGAAAGCGATGATGACGATGACGACGATGACGACGATGACGACGATGACGACGATGACGACGATGATGCATCCGAATCGGATTCTGCATCGGATGATGATGACGATCGTGACGATGATGAAGAGGCACCTGCCGCCGCCGCGCCTATTCCCGAACCCGTTCATGCTGCAGAACCCAGGCATCATGAACCAGCGCCAGCGGCTGCGCCAGCTGTAATGCCAGCAGCATCGCCTGCAGCTGTCATGCCGGTTGCGATGCCCGTCGCGTCGGTACCGGTTTCATCGACGCATGTCGAAGTTGTCGTTCAGCCCATCGTGCCAAAAGCAGACGAAATGCCGCTTACACTCGTCAAAGAGGCTTTTGAAGCAGCAGACGAAGAAGAAGAGGAAGACGAAGAGGGCGAGATGGGAAGCGCCCCCGCCGTGCGAATCGGTCAGTTCCGTCTGGATGAGTCTCTTGTGAGCGATAATCTGCGCGCCGTCTTTGTCTGGTGGCAGCAGCGTCCCGGCGGCAAATTGCTGACGGCAGCCGATTATGGCTTTAATAAAGAGATGTTCGAAGAAGATGTGGTCTATGGGCTTTTCAGATTATCGGCTCTGGCACTTCAACTCTTTAGATATGGCGGTCGTTTGAATGTTGGCAAGGGCGGGCAATCCTATGCGATGCTCGATCAGATGGGGTTTTATTCCAATCTCATCCGGTCAACTCAGTCAGTCGATGATATCCTGCTTGCACTGCTCGATGGTGGTATGGCCGGTCGTGCAGAAGATCTCGCCAATCTCCATTACCTGATTGTCATCCGCAGGGCGCTTCGGAATCTCGGGGAAGAGGGCGTCAAATCGTTACTCGCTGCAGAATCGATGGCCGATGTCGTCATGGGATTGTGGGAACACATCGGGCATTTCCAGCTCACCTACGAGATCCTTTGGGTTGCAAGGGAACTGGCGGCCATGGGCGTATTAACCTGCGAAGATGCACAGGTGATTGGGGTTGTGCCACTGCCCAAAGTTCGCGAAACCGCATTCCGCCTCGGATTTATCGAAACACCTTATGCTGCTGATTTTGCCCATCTGGTGCAGATTTCGAAACGTCTTTCGAAATTGTTCAATGCCGATGCCGGTTGGGAAGCGCCTCTCGTCTATTTCGAACCCAAACGCGATTTGCGTTACGATTCATCAGAACCCGCGTATTTTACGCGCGATCAATTGGGGATTGATTAACCGATCCTTGAGTTTTGCAGCCTTTCCCCATGGCTGGCGGCTATGAATCGTAACTGTTCAGCCCTGGAGTTAGTTCCTGGTTCCCCAAATACTTGAAATCTCTTTAATTCATAATGCTGAATTCATAATGCTGAATGATTTTGCAAAACCAAAGATTATCCACATCCTCTGAGTGTGACATTTCATTATGCATTCATAATTATGCATTATGCATTAACGAATGGTATGAGCTTTCGAAAAAAACAAGCATAGGGACTGAATAGTTACTATGAATCAAATGCCCCCAAGGGGGCGTTGGCGATTTTTAATGATTTGTCGTTTAATTGCACATTGCGCTTTGCGCATTGTGAATTACCACTGGAGATCCCATGAGCGAAGAAACACCGACAACGCAGGATGTTCCCCAGTACGAACCGCAGCCTAGAGGTGAAGCTCGAATTGCGGGTATCCATATTGAAGCGATCGATGCCAGACTTGCGGAATGTGAAGAATATTTTCAGAAGCACGTAGACGAGACAGATTACCGCAATCTCGACTGGTATCTGTGGCGCATGCAGCTTCGGTATGCAGCAGGTGATGACATCTTTGAGGTTGTCGATGATGCCTTTATGGCAGCTCGCTGTTTGCATAATAAATATACCATGCATTTGGAACTGAAACCGCCCGAGATGTTCATGACCAGGCGCATTATGCCGGTTGAATTGGGCATTATCAGTGGTATGCCCATGTTGACGCTCGAGTTTTCGGCGACGTATGGGTTACCGCTCATGATGGTCATAGGCCAGACGGCACCCGAAGATGTCATGGGTGAAGCCAATTTGATGACCTCCTTCTTTAGAAGGGGATTTATGGCGGATTTCGTCGAGTTGACGGGACTTTCGGCTGTGATTTATGCAGGTGTCATCGCAGCGATAGGCCGCGGGTTCGATGATGAGGCAACGCTGGGGCTCAACACTTATGCAAAGGCGAGAGATTCCCTGAGAGGTAAACCGCCAGCGGCATTGCTGCCAAAGATACAGAGGTACGATGCACTCAATACGGCACTGGCCTGTCTTTGTGCCGGCCAGTTCGAGATGATTGGCCAGATTTTGGCGCCAGAAGCCGATGCTTTCGAAGCAGATCAGGCCAAAAGATGTGGTGATGCGTGGCTGGCACCCGATAAAATGCCGCCGCCCAAGTATTTTGATACAGCCATTCTTACGGTTCTGGCGCTTGCGGCCCTTCGCGGGGTCGTCGTCGAGTTGCCCGAAACGGGTGCGATAGCCCATTATCGCGATTTTATTCGCGGATTGACGGAAATGCCCGAACGCCGGCTCGAAATCCCAGGTCTCGACGAAGAGACGCGCAGAATCCTCAAGGAAGTGGGCGTCGATCCCGAAAAACTAGGTGTAGATGACTCCTTCCAGGATGAGAAGGAAGCCAGCGAAGCGCGTGCGGCTGCTCTCTTTGAAGAACGCCAGAGACGCGCTCAGGAAGCCGTTCGGGCCAAAATTGAACGCGATCGTGCCGAAGCCGAAGCCGAAGCTGCGGAGAGAACGGCGCAATCCAACGGTGAATCCGGTGACGCTCAGGCCGATAGCAAAGCTAAATCATTCGAGAATTTCTTCTCGGATGATGATGAAGTCGACGCATCTGCCCGAAAGGCCAATGAGGATTTTGACAATCATGCGGCTGCTGCAGAAAATCAGGATTCGAAGGATTATGCCAGCTTCTTCGAAAATGATGATACACCGCGCCCGGATGAGGGTGCCGATGACAATGATGTTCAGGAAACCAAGGATTTTGGCGCTTTCTTTAGCGATGATGATCGCGAGGATGATTCCATTCGGACACGCATAGAGGAAGAATCGACCGAAGCCAAAGATACCGGAAAGAATTATGCATCTTTCTTCGAGAACGATGATCAGGAGGATACTTCGATTCGTACCCATGTCGAAGAAGAAGCAGCAGAATCCCAGGATACAGGAAAGAGCTATTCCTCGTTTTTTGATAATCTCGACGAGAATGCAATTCCCAAATTCAATGATGGTTCGGAGGATGAAGCGCCCGAAGTACGTACCTATTCGAGCGATTTCTTTTCGGATGATCATAAGCCCCTTTCGGGGCTTAAGATGGAACTTGAACCTGAGCCGGAACCTGAGCCAGTGAAAGAGGAACCGGTTAAAACCGAAGCGCCTAAGATTGAACGGGATCAGGTTGAAGATACGGGTGAACGCCGTGACTTTAGCAAGTTCTTTGATGATTCTGCCCCCATGCCTGTCAGCGACTTAAAGATGTCGCTCGATGATGAAGAAAACGCAGAAAAACTCGAGGCTGCCAAATCGATTAAAGTATTGGATGAGCGCCGTAATGCAGATGAGGGCCCCACGCTTGCCGAAGAACATCAGGCACGCGATTTCAGCGCCTCGTTCTTTGCTGATAATGATGAGACCAGGCGTGAAGTGGAAGAAGCCTACAGCGATTCAGAAACACCTCGTGAAGCCGCACAGACGCGGGATTTCAATCGATTCTTTGATCAGGATGTTGTGGATGAATCCGAAGGGGATATCCTCGACCGTGATGCACAGCTGAGAGAACTCGAGGCTGAGCAGGCTCGCAAAGCCGAAGAAATGGCCAAAAAACAGACGCTCAAGCTCGAACTGGATGGCACTGAATACGAAGTCAAAAAGACAGAGAATTACCAACAGCGCATGGCGAGACTTATCGAAGAAAAACAAGCCGCAGCAAGGGAATTGGCACTTCGGGAACGCGAAGAAGCGATGCGGGAATTGGAAGAGCTCAAGAAAACGGGCGTGGCCAAACCAAAAATCGAACAGCTTCAGCTTAAACCTACAGAATCGACCGATCCCGATGAAAAAGTCGAAAAGGTGGCCCCGGAGGATCTCGTCATTAAAGGGTTTGCCTATACCGATTTGGATATGATTCATGCCAATACCGCAGAACGCCAGGAGGTAGAAGAAGATTTCGATATGCATGCCGCTATGGCTGAGAAAATGCGTGAAGAAATGGTAGAAAAATTGAATCAGAAAAAAGAAGAATCTGATAAGAAGGAAAATACAGATGACGATATCCATGTGGTCATAGATTATGGTTCGTTGGCGTCAACGGATTCGTCTTCTGATAAAAATGAATGAGTTTTTCCCTCTCTTAAAAGCGAGAAGGGAGGATGTGGACATGAGATCATTGGCTTTTTTTAACCATCTATCGACATTGACTATCATTGCGTGCATTTGTATGGGGTGCGGCGCATCTCAGGTCAACAAAGTGCCCGAGGGAACAACTCCGGCAGAAAAACAGCCTGAATCTGTAGAGACGGCTGAACCTCTCAAAACTGCACAGACGTCGACAGAATCCGATACAATACAAGCAAAAGAAACAGAACAGCCAGATTCAGATAATCTCCAGGTTCCGCCTAAAGAGGAGCATAAAACGGTTTTGGAGAATGCTGAAGATAATGTGGAAATTGCAAATGCGCCGAAACTCGACCTCATTTATTGTGAGGTCAAAATTGATCAAAATTCTTCACTCTATAATGCCCAGGCAGCAGGTCCTACACTCGAAGAAGCCAGAGATAATGCTGTAGAAGAAGCCTGTGCATTGCCTTGTGCCGAAGAGTTGGCACAGGGACAGATGTCGGAAGATGAAGCAGATAAACAACTCTCATCATGTACAGAGCATTGTGTATCTGATACAATCGTACTCGCTGTTTCTTGTTCGATGGGTGATCAGGTCATTTATACAGAAGGTGCCTGGAATCAGACTGACGAAGAGACTCAGGATTCATCTCGAAAAAATCAGGAGCAAGAATGAAAGTTGGTGATAAAATATCCCACTACCTTCTTGAAGAAAAGGTTGGCGAGGGCGGTTTTGGCGATGTTTTCCGTGCCCAAGATACGAATACGGGCATGGAAGTTGCCGTAAAATGCTCTCGTCCTGATGCTGCCGAATCGAAGGTTAGTGACAGGGAACAGCGTTTTTTGCGTGAAGTATCTGTCATTTCAAAAGTCCGGCACCCGGGAATCGTCCAGCTCTTCGATTATGGTATTCACGAGGATGGTACATTTTTCCTCGTGATGGAATATGTATGCGGCTTGAATCTTGAGGTACTGATCGCTCGGGATGCGCCTTTTTCCTATACTTACGCGAGTGAAATCATTCTTCAGGTATTGGATGCACTCTCGGAAGCTCACCATCAGGGCATCGTTCACAGAGATCTCAAACCTGCCAATATTATGCTCGTTCGTCAGGGATTGCGAACGGATGTCGTTAAGCTGTGTGACTTTGGTATCGCAAAGGCTTTTAATGGTTCTGAGCCGGATTTAACCCGACAGAATTTTACCTCTGCTGTGGGGTTTGGTACCCCACAATACATGCCGCCTGAACAGTTTTATGGGAAAAAAGTCGGCCCCCATTCCGATCTTTATGCAGTCGGGTTGGTTTTCTTTGAATTGCTTACAGGTAAACAGGCATGCGGCGGTACTTCCCTCTCCGAAGTCATCGAAAAACAAATCAAAAAATTCCCCGAAATTCCACCACCCTTCAATGAAGGGCCTTTGATGGCCATCTTTAAACGTTCACTGGCCAAGAAAATTAGCGAACGTTATTCTAACGCTGCTGAAATGTATTATGATATCGATGAAATTACACGATATCATTCACAATACCTCGAAAAATACACCAGCGTTTCCGCTTCAAAACGTGCCTATATCCAATTTGATGAACCCACTTTTGTAGGCAGTAAAAGTAATAAAATTAAATTCGGAAATATTGATGAAGATGAAATTCCAACGTTCGATACATCGTCGTTTGGAAATGTGGATATCAGTAATTCCAATACCATGCTTTTTGCCGGTGAACCTACTGCCGTCGATGCCAAGGCACCCGGCGAGGAAACCGTGACCAATGCGCTGAGCATGGAGCCCACGAGCGTGAAAGCTGCACCCGAAGGAGTGGTCTTTGGGGATGATTACGATGAATTCGGACCCACCGATGATATGAGCCGTGTCGATCCTGCTGTCGCAATGCAGGCTGCGCTCAATCCCGGAAGTGTCGATAATAAAAAAGGCATCAAACTACCCTCATTTCCTCCCAAAAAAGCACCACCCTCGCTTCCGCCTAAACCAAGTGCACGTAGTCTTCAAAGTGTACCTCCGGTTCCTAAACCACCTGTCCCGGCTGGATTGCCTTCTTATCCCAAGCCCAGCAAAGAACCAGCCACCGTTGCCAAACCAGAAGAAACTGTCGCGATTGCGAATTATCCCAAACCAGGAGGAACTGCCGCCGCTGTTAAACAAGAGGAAACGGTCGCACTCGCGAGCTATCCCAAACCAAGCGACGAGCCATTTAAAAATGCTGGAGATGAACCCACAAATTTGCTGGATCCCATCAGCGAAGAAATGCAAATCGCCACGCGTGCTTTGCAACAGCCTGAGTTCGTTCTCAATAAAAAACCTTCTCTAAATTCCATCATCTTCAATGAAGAACCTGACATAAGCGGTATGCAGACTGCAATCAATCATACTGCAATGTCCGATGAAGAAGGCTACGACGAAGACGACGATTTGCCGCCCATCTTTCATGAACAGCCGACCAAATTCTTCAATGAAAATAATCCCGCAGGCGATCCACGAACGGAGGATCTCCCCCCGGTTTTCCATGAACAACGAACACACTTTATAGGGAAAAAGAATAACCCAAATAACGATGTCGGCTTTATTGGCATGTTTGTCAATAGCAGCTTCTATCGCACATGCAGACATGCTAGCCATCGATTCTCTGTGTTTGTCGATAATTTGTATGACAGGCATTTCCCCGAACTCGTCACCATCGTCTGCCTCTTTTTCATCATCCTTTTGGCATTGGTGATCCGAATCCTGTTCTTCTAATGCCCTAATACGATTCGTTATTAAACTTAACCAATACCTGGGTGAATGTGGTTGGATTATGCCGTGGCTGCGCATGCTTTTTAAAAATAAAATAAAAGTTTACGCACAAGTGGATGAGCATTACATGCCTGTTGTCGAAGATGGACGTGTAAAGTATCGCTACGACAATAAAACTGGGGCCGCCGAATATGCCACAGTAAAGAGCAATTTGACGTTAATACCGGGAGCAGAACCGGTAGAATTGGATGAAACCGTCACAAAACCACCAAAACCGCGAAAAGTGCCGACAACCTCTGTCAAAGAACCCGTCACCGACGTCATCCCGCCCAATACCATCGTCGTTTATACAGATGGCGGCGCCAGCCCGAACCCTGGACCTGCCGGCAGCGGTATCCTGCTCATGTACGGTGAACATAGCCTCGAGATTTGGCAATATCTCGGCAAATCGACCAATAATATTGCCGAATTGACTGCAATACTCGTCGCTTTGCAGAATATTAAAAATAAAACACTGCCCATACTCCTGTACACAGACTCAAATTATGTCATCGGCGTCTTATCCGGCTCCATGAAGGCGACCAAAAATCTCGATTTGATTGCTCAGGTTAAGGATGAAATGGCAAAATGCACGAATTTGCAACTCCTCAAAGTAAAAGCACATGTCGGCATCCAACACAATGAACATGTCGACAGACTCGTCGCACTCGCTCGTGATACCAAAGAGTCGGGCTCCAGAAGGAATTAATGAGCAATGTGCAGTTAGCAGTTAGCAGTGGGGGCATTCTCGATTTTATTCCTAAAGAATGAAGTTTTTTTAGCTTCAGATTCGCCCTTTAGTTTTGCATTCCAATTATCAATTATCAATTATCAAAGATACGCCCTTTAGTTTTGCATTCCAATTATCAATTATTAATTATCAAAGATACGCCCTTTAGTTTTGCATTCCAATTATCAATTATCAATTATCAATTATCAATTATCAATTATCAATTATCAATTATCAATTATCAAAGATTCGCCTTTTAGTTTTGCATTCCAATTGCTCACTGCTCACTGCTCATTGCTAATTTGAACGCAATTCTCCCTTAGCTTCAGACCTCCTCTTTAGTTTTCCATTCAATTCCGCATTCCGCATTCCGAACGTATACCCAGGAACACGCATGCTCACCCACCCTTATTCATTACTTTTTGCCCAAAAGGAGATTCAAGCCATGTCAGACTGCCATTGCAATTGCCAAAAAGAATGTTGCTGCGATGAACACGATTTCACTCAGGAAGAAGAATGCTGCAATTGCTGTAAAAAAGCTTTTCTCATTCGTCTTGCAATCCTCTCGGTCGCAACAGCATCGGCCATTTTATTGGTAAAAGCCATCCGCCGTTAAAGATCAAACCTTCAAAATGTGCCACACCCGATAATTTGAGTTAAATCAGTCTCGTCTGATTGTGGACACCTCTGGAGTGTATCATGAGGAGATTGATTTTATTGGGTGTGGCGTTGAGTTTGATGGGATGTGCGACCCAAAATGGCACTTTTTCCGAGCGTGATAAAGTCGCTTTGCAGGGCCAAATGGAAGATTTGGAAGCTACCCAACTCCGTCAGAAAACTAAAATTGCCAGCCTTGAAAAGAGAGTTTCTCAACTCGAGGACATGGTCAATATGCTGTCCAGACGTACTTCTTTGGATGCACGCGAAGTCGTACGGATCGAGCCGGAAAACACTCGTGTATCTTCTCAGTTTGATTACAAAAACAGTGATAATTTCTCGGACGATGTGTACGAAGATATCGTCATTTCGGAAGAAAAAAAGCGCGCCTACTTTGGCTCATCATCCAACAGTGCCAAAAAGCTGCCTGCCAAACCCTACGAAAATGTCACGGACGAAAAACTGCCTTCCATGAGTTCCAATCCTGCTGCGGACCAGGAATCAGCCCCCATTTCGCCAATGACTTTTTATCAGGAAGGCATCGATCTCTACCGACAGGGCAATTTTGCCGGTGCTCGCGCCAAGTTCGAGAAATTTCTCGCGACAAAACCGGATGAATCCTACGTCGATAATGCCCTCTACTGGATTGGTGAATGCTTCTATGGAGAGGGATTGTTTCACGAGGCCGCAGGGTATTTTCATCGGATTGTGCAGGAATATCCCAATGCAAACAAAGTTCCCGATGCGCTTCTCAAAGTCTCTTTGACATACCAAAAACTCGGAAAGGACGATTCTGCCAGGGAAATGCTCAGGTATCTGATGGACGCTTTCCCCGGGACAGAGGCCGCTCGTATCGGAAAGGAAAAATATGAGGCGATGAATCATTAGGAAATCATTTTCACCTTCAGCAATCCTGCTAACATTCGCACTAAAAATGTGAGCATCGTTAGATGCGAACAAATCCGTTTGTTAAAATAAAAAAGAAAGGCGGCTGGACAGTTCAAAATAATCATCCAGAGTCAATTCGACGGAGTTTTAAAATGTTCTCAAAACATTCATTGACTGCAAGCTCATTGATTATCTTCATGCTTATGGCAGGGCAGGCTTATGCACAGGATGCCAAAACCCAATCTGAAGGTGATGCTTCTTCCGGGGCACATGTCACCGACAGGATTGGGATGGTTCAGGGGCAAAAAACTTCGCTGAACCAGAATTCAACAACAGTTCGGCCTGCCCAAAAGAAAGCGCCAAACACGCATACCGTCGTTCAGGGCGATACCCTGTGGGATCTCAGCGACACTTATATGGCCGATCCTTTTAAATGGCCTGCTCTGTGGTCTTATAATCCCCAGGTGACGAACCCGCACTGGATTTATCCGGGGGACACCATCTATCTCTCTCCCAGTTCGGACGAAGCTGCCACCCTGACGACAGTTCCCGATGCCGGACCATCGCCTAAATTCGTATCGACTGGCCATATCGGCAATGGGATGATCATCGTGCCAGGCTATTATGTGACGGAATTGCCCAAAAATCGCGGCCATATCCTCTACTCGGATCAGGAAAAGAACATGCTTTCGCCGGGCGATGAAGTGCAAATCGATTGGGTCGATATCGAAAACCGCAAAAAATTCAGCAATGGCCAGCGGTTTACCGTCTTTCAGGAATCCAAGCCCGTCAACGATGAAAATGGCGACCCACTTGCCTATAAATTGATTCGGCTCGGTTCCATCGAGCTGATCGACCGCCAGGAAAATGCGCTTTCGACGGCCAAAATTATTCAGGGAAGCCGCGAAATCGAACGCGGAAGTCTCATTATTCCCAATGATGACCTCATGTTTGTGACCAAGACGACCACCAATTCCAAGAGCATGGAAGGCAGGATCGTCGATACCATGGATCCCATCAGCCAACTGGCTGCCGAACAGTACGTCATTATTAATCGCGGTACTTCGGATGGTGTTTCGCCGGGCAATCGATGGGTGATCTTCGAACAGCGCGAAGGTCTCGATTTGCTCGAACAAGGCAAAGAGACCCACACGAAGTACGCCTCGGAGCAGGATAAAAAGAGCGATGATGAGGACAATCGCGATCCGCGCGACGGCGAACTCGAACGCGATACCGATCACTCGTGGGTGCTCGGTCATCCACCCCTCACACCTCAGTTCCCCAAACGCGATGATTTGAGTGACATCTATGGCGATCGCGAATATACAACGGATGATCTGCCTCTGCGCAAAATCGGCGAAGTGCTCGTCATCGATGCAAAAGACAAGTTCTGCACGGGGATTATCATGGGATCGACGCGCGAGATTTCCGTCGATACCCGCGTCGTTATGATTAATGGTTATTAAAGTCGCTCGCTTTGTGGGCATTTGCCCACTGCAGCTCGCATTGCTCGCCTATGTGCTCGCCCTTTCGGGCTGCGCGCATACGGCGAGCTTTTTTTTTGATTTTTGCCGCCGGAACGCACTTTTTGTCAAAATCACCGTGATTTTTGCTGCCGGAACGTACTTTTTGTCAAAATCACCATGATTTTGACAGCCGGAACGTACTTTTTGTCAAAATCACCATGATTTTACCAGCCGGAACGCACCTTCTGCGAAAATTACTATGAGACTGACAGGCTGAACAAAAAGCTGTAAAAATTATGTTGATTCTTCGAAAGCGAACTTAAAAGAATGAAGAATCATTAAAAAAATAGTTTTATTTTTTGCCAAGATGCCTATAATACAATTGTCCCTCAAGACAGGATGCTTCTATTTGGACTTCATACCCGTTTTTTATCTCAACCACAGGAGGAATCCCATGAGAAAGATCAAGAATTCTCTGCGCGTGACAGAACTGGATACAGTTGTTGCCAACATCATTCGTCAATATGAGGCGGATGCCAGACTTGGTGAAGATGATTTTTTAAAGGCGACCATGGCGGATATCAAGGTGCTTTCGGGGAAGTTGACCGAAGCCATCAAACGGGACCGCGCTTATGTCAATCTGACCGAAGCCGACACTGTCCGCGACAATGCCATACGTGATTTGGGCACGCTGATCGATGGGTATGCGGCAATTCCGCCTGTGCCATACCTCGACAAAAAGGAGGCTGCCTATACGCTCAAATCGTATTATGGCAAGTATGGCAGGCGCATTGCCGATGAGCCGTTCGCCGTCGAATCGTCGCTCATCGAAAGTTTGCTGATGGATTTTAGCGTTTCCGAAGCACAACCGGCCATTGCTGCTTTGCCCGGTGTCGCCGAATTGCTCGCTATTTTGCGTTCAGCCCAGGATGATTTTAATGCGGCAAGCGACAGGCAGACCGAAATTGCTGCCGCCGACAAACCGCCTTCGGCGACGATGCTGCGAAGAGATCTGGTGCGCGACATCAATGAAAAGCTTATCCCATATCTGAACACGATGATGATGGTCAGACCGGAGGTGTTCGATCCGTTTGCCAGAATCGTCGAAGTCGAAATCGACCGCGCCAATAGTTAGTGACTGTGGGGCTTGGAACAAAGCATGCCCACGCTGCTCACATAGCCCCCTGATTGTTACTACTCAACCGCCAGCCTTGTATGTTTTAACAAACGGATTTGTTCGCATCTAACGATGCTCACTTTTTAGTACGAGTGTAAGCAAGTTTGTAGTGACTGAGGCTAAAGTCAATACAAATACTGTAGAGAGATGGGGGAGGGGCCCCATCGAGAGATAAGTTGGCTGGGGTTACGAAAAGTGATAAAAAATATTGCGGGTTCCAAGGGACTCAGTCCCTTGGCGGGGTCCGGGGCAGAGCCCCGGCTGCATCATTACCCTTATTTCATGTTTTCGTAGCCGATGACGGTTTGCAGCAGCGTCTGGGCGTACACCCGCGAAAAGAAATCGTTGGGATGGTTGATGTTATTGCCCGTGTAATCCTTAAATTCCTTGCGCGTCAGAATCGATTTGCTCATCGTTGTCATCTGACATAAGGCGATGGGAATGCCTGCTGCCTGTATCGACTTAATCACACCATCTGCAAATGCGGCTTCCTGCTGTTCCTGAAGGCCGTTCCAGCCGTTAAGGGCATTGGGATTGGGCACCATGGTGGATAGGACGACTTCGCTGACATTGGGGGATATCTGCACCATGCGCGCCATCATATTATACGCCATTTGGTTAAGTGCCACGAGGGGCGTATTGAGATCGTTCATGCCAAATGCAAGGATGAATAGATCGCAATTCTGAGCATAAGGCGTGATATACTGTTCGAAGTTGTTTTGCCCGTTTTCCATCGTCCAGCCGCCGACGGCATTATTGATGTATGTGATTTTAGGTACATTTCCTGGATTGTAGGTCGATGGCATGTTGGTAAATGTTCCCGATAAACCGCTTGCCTGGTATTCAACTTTGTAACCATATAAATCGGCAAGTGCTTCGGTAAACAGCATGGCATAGGAGTGCTGCGTGCCACCGCCTACGACGTAACTGGCATTTGCTCCAAAAGTAATGCTGTCTCCATAAAATATGATCTTAATATCCTCTTTATTCTTTAGTTTTTGAATCAGTTTGGAAAATGTTGCGCTGTAACTGGGTTGTTTAAAACCGTTCCACGCATCGGAATGATTGTAGGTGACTTTGACTTGCCATTGGGTCATCGTCGTTCCCTCTCCCCAGTAGGTAAAAACGTGTTGACCATTGTGCGATGTCACAAGCATTTGCTCGTCAACATTGTAATAATTGGCGTCGGTGATGTGGGGGATGGCATTGTTCAGGGTCT